>Ga0214542_1000841_pt1 | contig 59261 bp, 34 predicted proteins | sample CNSS1metaG_FD_160096 | JGI IMG/M metagenome (GOLD analysis project Ga0214542, IMG submission 160096) | Root nodule microbial communities from cowpea collected in UCLA plant growth center, Los Angeles, California, USA - CNSS1 | ecosystem: Host-associated > Plants > Roots > Nodule | place: USA...
TCGATGATTCAGAGTATCATTTCCTATTTGATACCTTTGAATTCCATATTCGAAGTTGCAATTGAATCGATTCAATACATTTCTTATGTAACCATGGGTGCTATATTGGATTTGAATCAGATTTCGAATCAATCTATATTGATTGACTGCCTCCATTATGTTGTTGCTAGCAAATACAACTATTTTAGGTTTTGGATCTTTCACATTATTTCCGCAAGAGGTCTGGACCCATTTTTTTATGATCCTTCGATAAAAAGATTCATTCTCTTCATAAAAAAGAGGAGGTAGATCAAGGAATATTCATAAAAAAGAGGTGGATATTCGCAGATACACATAATATGATACCCGTACCTAACCTATTTATAAACAAATATTAAAATATTTACTATTGCAAATAATAAATATCTATAAATAGTAACTATTCATCAAAGATTTTATCCACAAATATCCACGAACCCAAATATTTTTGCTTAGAGCGCCACTAGGCATGCACCAAAAGAAAGGGAAAACGAAAACCTTCACATTAATACCATGCAATATATGAAACCAGCGTTTCGAAATGTGGCACCCCACTGCCACGTTTTCTCTCGATCCTTAAACCCTAACCCTCTCCTTCTCGTATCCCCGTTTCGGAGACCCGAAACGTTTCACCTTTCAGCCCCCGTTTCGTGCTTCTCCTCCTCAATGGCGGAGCCTCAGTCGTCGCTAGAGAAGCAGTTCGACTCGTTTAGGGTTCAGTTGGAACAATCTGGAACGCTCCGCGACCGAATTCGAAGCGTCGTTTCGGAGATTGAGTCCTCCACTAGGCTCATCTATGCCACTCTTCTTCTCGTTCATCAGTCTCGCCCCACTCCCGGTACCACCGAACACATTATGCTCCTCTTCTTTCCTTAACCCTAACTACTTTGAGGGTTGAAGTGTGTCAAGTTTATTTTGTTTATGATTTAGTTTATTGTAGCAAGGCAATGCATTCTGTCATTCTGTCGTTATCTCATGGATATTTGATTTTTTGGGTTCGAACAGGGCTTTTAGAGAAGGCCAAGTCTCAGGTCAGTGTGTTAAAGGAGCAGTATAAGGAACTCGCTGAAGTTCTTGGAGGAAGCTCTGGGCAATACTATCGGTGATTAAATTCGGAGGAATTTTTCTTTTTTTTTTTTTTTTATATGTTTTAATTTTTCGTGTGTTTGTAATTTTGCCTTTTTTTTTTCTTGTGTAATGTAGGTATCATGGTGATTGGAAGAGTGAAACACAGACTGTAGTTTCGATGCTTACGTTCATGCACTGGCTAGAAACAGGAAGCCTTCTCGAGCACAAAGAGGCTGAGGAAAAACTTGGGTGTATGTCTTAATACTCTTTAAAATTTGAAGTATGCCCTACATATGTTAGAAGTACCAAAGCCTTCCATTCAATCAATCAACGGTTTTATCGCCTCAGATGCCATTGAATTCTTTGTTTGTATTTAAGTTTCTTGCCTTGTGTAAATTTCCCTTAACAGGGGGTTTTAACATCTAAATCAGAGAGCTAAGCATCTTTTGGAAAGTTAAATTTTCGAACCTTTTTCAACACTGTTTTAAATTCTAAGAGGCATTTAACTTAGGATTGTGGTAATCTTGTATGGTTGATAGTTTATGGCAATTTATCTACTTATCTTCTATATGCACTATACCGCAATTGTATTTCGTCACTCAGAATAAGTGGAAGCAAATTGTGTTGTTTTTTCCTCCCTGTTGTTTTGCCATGACGTCGACTACTTACCATTCATCCCTAGTCACTGAGATTTAGTAATTCTGTATGCTAATTGTTGTTTTGCAGTGGGTTCAGACTTTGGTCTAGACGTTGAAGACTACTTAATAGGTGAGTCTTTTAAAATATGTACTTGGCTGGCATTAACTGTGTAATAATCGTTTCTGGAGATGAATATGATCCTATTGCGCATATTCTTGGGCTAGCTTCCATCAGGGAGCGTGGTCAACTTAAATATGGTTATAATTTTCAAATGTGTATGTTAGTGTTATATTTAGTCATCATTAGTCATTTCATTAGTACTGATGATTCCTTAATTTTTTTCCTGATTAAATTAGTCAACCAAAATTTCATATGTTTGTCGTATCGTATGTGTACTGATTCATTTTTTACCATGCAGGTGTCTGTTTTATGTCTAATGAATTGGTAAGAACTAACTTCCTCTGAACTGCTACGTATCATCTTGCACAAAATAGAGGAGATATTCACTAACACTATGTTTTAACCATATTTTGTCAAGAGGAACGTAGACTAGAGATGTGGATAAATGTTTGTATATACTGACACAACAGATTATCATACTTCTGTATTTTTAAGAAAAAAATATCATGACTATTGCAACCTAATTTTCTATTCATTTGACATTGCAGCCAAGGTATGTGGTGAATCAAGTGACAGCTGGGAACTACGATTGTCCAAAGAAGGTCGTAAAGTTCTTGACAGACCTCCATGCTGCATTTCGTATGCTTAATCTTCGCAATGATTTTTTGCGAAAGAAGTTTGATGGTATGTTATTACTTGTACCTTGTCCATGCATTCTCAATGTTGACACAAATATCTATCATCTTAAAGCAAGATTAGTCTACTAACTGCAATGAGTAACGGCATTACCCAGAAACGGGCGATAATTAAAAGAACATATATATACCAGCTATGGCTCACTCTCCCTCCCCAAAAGACGTGCACCAAAGATACTTGCACTGTTTGCATATATTACTTTTTCATAGAGGAGTTGTGTTCACTCATACCGTCCGTTTGGATGATATCTTTCAACCTTTGACATGGCAGGCATGAAGTATGACCTAAGAAAAGTAGAAGAAGTTTATTATGATGTTAAAATTCGGGGTTTGACACCGAATGGTGAGACAATTGGAGACCTGGAGATCAAGGAACCAAAGGACAATCTTTAGTTGTGATAGCTGTTAAGCCAAAGCGAGAGAACTTACTACATAGAGCTTTACTGACTGCTCAACAATTATGCACCTTAAATACTTTAATATGCTGCTGGACTTTCTGTTAGCTGTAACTGGAATTCTATTTGTAATGTTCGATGAAGGCAAGTAAAAATTCAGTAGCAAGAATACAATTGTCTATATTTGGTGCTGACTCTCAAAACCATTGCGAGAACTGGGAACTCTGTTTTCACAATGTTCTAAATGGAAAATATGGTACGTTCAATTCACCGATGATTGACTTTTTAATCTCACCTCTTTGGTCATCATTGAACTGAATGAAGTAATTTCCAGCTATAAATTGATGTTAATTAAGGAATCCAGGAGACATGAAAGTGAGAATCAAGGAGGTAATTCGTTTATTTAGCAAGTAACACGGTATGTACAAGCTTAAACTGGTGTTGGGATAACCGGTCTGGATTTGATTATACTTGTCTCTATTTTTTATGTAAAAATTAGCATCTATTCTAGATGCTCATTTGGAATTTAGGTTTTATTTATTTTTTGTTAAAGCAATAATATTATCATATTTGTGTCTATATTTGTTTAAATAGTAACTAATTCTCATCTCCAGCACATATAAGAGAAAAAGAAACAATACAACAAAAAATACAAGAAGTTAAATCAAAATCTATGAATTAAGAGAATCTATATTATGACATCAAATCTATTTCTAAAATCAAAATTTATGTGAAGAAGTAACATGTATTCACACTAACTTAATCGTGGCGCATAGGGTTTGCTCGAAAAATGTGAGAAATTTTAAAATTAAAACCATGATACAATCAAATAAAACTTTAACTTTTCCTGATACAACAAGAAAGCACTAATTGAAAATGAGAGAACCATTGAAGAATAATTGTATAAAAATATAATGTATAATTTCTTTAAAAAAATAAAAATTATGGGAAAAAGTATATTATATAAAATCTAATTTGAAACAACAAAAAAAAGTTATAAATATAATAATAGAATTCTAAATAACAATTTCATAAATATCAAATATATTATAAAAAAAAGTAAACACTGAAAAAAAGAGGTGTATATAAAAACAATAACACGGATATATATATATATATATATATATATATATATATATATATATATATATATATATATATATATTCAAAATCATGACAAATTTAGGCAATGTCTACAAGTAGTTTTATATGCCATTGCATAACAAAGTGAGGTCTTAAAAATTAAACAAATAATAACCTCAAATTTAACCTGTTAAATTAAAATTTTATAATTTTTTGTGATTTTGATTTTGTTGTATATGCTAACAAATACTTCTAGTATTGAGTCTTTAAATGCTAATCATGAATGAAACACGAAGCAAATAGTAATTGTTATTTGTTAAATAGTAAATCTGACACTTCAACTTTTGACTTAGGATTTTCATATATGTATTTTTTTAATCTTTCTATTTCAGAAAAAATTATAGTTTTGACTTGTTCTTTTAGATTTTCATTAATGAAATTATTTATTTCTGTATCTTAAAACATGTTTGGTTTGAAGTTTAACTAAATGAAGGCAATAAATTAAAGTGTATATAAAATTGGAAATTGATTTTTTTTTTAAATATTTAAAACATGAGACCAAAATCCCAAAAGAAGAAAAAGAAAAACAATATCGTGTATAAAAAATATCAACATTGTAATTCATCAACTTTCCTTTTTTGCAATAGTGTAAGTAAACTAAAGTACCGATTAGAGATGTCAAAAAAAATCTGTACCTGTGGGTATTCGCAGATAAAATTTGCAATGGGTAGAAAACGAATATTAAAAATGAATACCCGCTACCTGCAGGTACGGATATTTTTGATACCCGCATGTTAACGGGGTGGGACGGGTATCATAGTATCTGTACTCATGGATACCCGTACCCGTTAAACTTTAATTCACAAAAATATCCTCATATATATATATATATATATATATATATATATATATATATATATATATATAGTGTTGCACAAGATGTGGACATTGATGAAGTTAGTAATTTCTTTAATATTTCATTCAAAAATAAACTACAATATAAATTGTTAGTGATTTTTTATTTGTTTGTTTTTCAAGAATCAATCGGAGAAGGTGAACTTGTTGATTCAAACACTAATTATAATTAAATATTTATTTTTGTAAATATCCGTGGGTACCTGTGGATACCCGCAGATATGAAAAACATAGACAGATATCCGCATAATGGATATCCAACGGATATGGGTACGGGGGAGCTACTACCCGTACCCTACCCGCCCCGTTGACATCCCTAGTACTGATACAGTAAAAAAGTTACAAACTACCAACATACACTCCAATCAACTAAGCAACCCAAACGATGTCCCCTGTTATGTTATGTGCCAACAATTCGTATATCTCATGCCAAGTTAACCATATACAAAAAAAAAAAAATAATATATTACCACCACCAACAAAGAGCAATCATATATAAGACCATCACATGCAACCTATGCATGCTGAGTCATGTTTGAATCGGAACAAAGAAATGAATTTGACGTTTAACTCAATTTTATAGAATTAATTTTTAAGATGAGATCTGCACTCACTTATATATTAAAATTGGTTTTGATTTTAGTTGATGATGTATGACTTTCAACAGATTCCATTCCGCCGAAACATATTCACCTTGAGTGTAAGACAAAAATAGATGATATGGTGTGGTCCGATAGCGAACCTAATAGTAGACTCAATAAACAACACATTTCTCAAAGATAAACTTTAACCAGAACTCTGATATTAAGAGGTGAATTTTAAATCTAATTTAATATCACAAAAGTAGCATGTAAGATGAAGTTTGCAAGTGTGATCTTCTTTTCTATTTTCACCATCTTCAGAAAATGCAACTAACATCTGTAAAATTGAAAATGAAAGCCTCAAGTACCACAGATGCTAATTATGTTATATTATGATTGTTGTGGGTTGTTAGAAAAGAAGAGTTTTGCACAATTGCACCAAGGCTCAATTTTTGAATCTCGTGCGATAACAATGTAGGCAAAGGATAATGGTATCTCCTCTTTGATTTCAGTTTTCCCTACCTGTGTCATATCAGATAAAGAAATAATTTGACAGCTCATGGCTTATCCTTTCGGGTTGCTTCTATGATTTTTTTCTTCTTTTTTTTTTTTGAAGTTTTTCTTTGCAGTGAAAACCATAAAGTTTCTTTCATAAAATGCTTTTAGAGTACCTGAATCGCGATTTCTAGAGTAAGATAATCATTTCATTTCACACAAGAAAATGTCAGAAACATTAATAGATCCACTTAAACTATGATGCAAATGAGTAAGAGATTGAAGATATGTTTATTTCAGGTAAAGAACCAAGTTTTCTCACTAGAGAAATGAAATTAGTTTAATCACGCATCTTAATTGTGTTTACTAGCTTATAACAGTTCTATCTAACATCTGTTCTGTTTAACGTTAAAACAAAGGAACGAACACTGTAAATACACATCACATCACATTTTAACAATAGTACCCGCTTGTTGTACCATATATCTACATTTTCATGTCAAATGATTGTGTGAGAGGGCCCGAGGAAGATGAAAGACACATGTCAGCAATTAATTTAGCAAAACTTAGATGTTCTTCGCTGTTATTTTTTCATCACAATTGAAATATAACTTTAATAATCATCATAATCAAAATTTACATTAAAGATATAGTATTAGTAAGGTAAAAGTGATTCTGATGGAAAACCTCATTCTTTAAGGAAATAAATTTAGAATTACATGTCTGAATTAAAGCTAAGAAAGTTCAAACATAAATTAGTACATCAAAACTTGTAACTGTGTACTGAAGTTTAAAAAGAAAAAAGCAATGTTCAAATTTGAATCCAATCATAGTGAGAAGAAAACAAGAATGTCATTCTTATGAACAATGCTAGCTTCATGTATGGATAATGCTGATAATGCAGAACATGTACTTATATAATTTGAAGTCCAAAATGAGATACAATCTGCTGTTGCCTATAATTCTGTCTTCCATTTTAGGACATTCTGCAAACCTTATTTCTGACAATCAATCAAGCTCTAAAACATTATTTAAAACTCTTATATATGGAATGACAACTAAAGAAAATAGTAGGTATTAGTTCTCAAAACCAAGGTTTCCACATACTCAACCGACACTAAATTTAAATTTCACACACGATTCTGACATAATGAAATCCCCACAGTAAGTGTACAGAGAGGCATTGCTCCCTAAGAGGAAGCATGGATAGTAATTAATGGAGGGATGTAGATGGGGCACTCAGGAAGAAGAAGTAGTAACAAAGTGATAAAGTGGCCTGTAGCACCAGCTCATGTGAACAGAAAATGCACGTGGAATGGGAGCAAAGTAAGTCAAATCAAATAATTTCAGTGCACAAAATGGATGGTGATTGCAATTGTGTTAGTGTTTTTTTGTAACCAAGTTCCTGTTCTTCCACTTCTCACTCTACAAACAAAGAATATCACTTGCACCATGAATCTTATCATATCTCAATTTGAACAACTACCTCTTTAGCCTTGAAGACCCTATCTTATCTTATGTTGCACAAGTAGTCATTGCATTTGGATCAACAATAATAACTGTTACATCAACAATTGCACAGATATGATCCATTTCAATTTGCAGCAACAATGACTATAATAACACAAACTACAGATAATATAGATAACAGTCGGAAGTCTCAGATCAACTAGAGATAAAATTAATTTACAATAATATATAAGTGGATACAACGAGTCAACTTTGTAAAATTGAGTTAGACTTAAATTTCACTTCTTACTGTAATATCAAGCAAGGTCACTGTAATATCAAGTAAGGTCATGTGTTAAAACCTCTCATAATGAGATTTGTTTGTTTACTGTAAGATTGAGTTTATAGTTTTGAAAGTGGAAGTTGTTGACTTTCATTTGTGACAATTCATGATTTTTCCTTTTCTACACAGATTTGTTAAATTTGGTTATTTGACATGGCAATTTTTATGGAAATAATTGTCCAGATTTATTGTTGAACTAATCTTCTTGTATAAATATAGTATTTCCACTGCAAAATTAATTTTACAAAATCCACAAGAAGGCTTTTCCATAACACATACTTGGCATGGTCCCTCTCATATCTGGAAAACTGTTGAAGGTTGTGCCAAAATAAACATGCTATTCTTTTCAAACAACCCAGCACGACCCACTTTTGTCTACGATCAGCACACTGAGTATCAGTGCTCTCTGAGCATCTGTCTAAGAAGAACAGACCAGAAAAAAAAGATCACAAACCCCATCGCCAATTATTTTCGGTAAAAGTGTCATGATTACTAAATTTGACAACTTTCTCTTACAATCCTAGGTGTCATTTTTTAAGTAGTTTTTCATTTTTTTTCTTCATTCTCAATATTTAAAAATCACTCAAAAGATGATATCATAGGAAAAAATTGTCAAAATTTAATAGTTAAAATATCATTGTTTTAAAAGTTTTTCTCCGTAGAAAATAGTGTTTCCTGCTCCCTTATAACTTTCTAATTATAGTATGAAAAGGTAAGATTTTAAGAACTACCCTACCTTTTCCTCAACATCTCAACCAAAATAGAATGGCAAAATCATCTGTCTGATACAAATTGTTTGGTTCTTTGATCTTTTTAGTTTATATTTTTGGTTACACTTTCAGTTTATCAGTATAGTATATACTTTCTTATTACAAAATTATCTTTCTTGGTAAAAACCGTTCACCTTCCTTCTCAGAAAGTTTCATGTGCTACAAAATGATAAGATTAAGATCAATAAATAACTGAAACTTGAAAACCAATGAATTTTGCATGAGAAACCGGATTGCGGGAATCAAGTCAAACATGTCACATATATCAAGGCAAAGATTTCAGCAGGGTAAAGAACTGTGAGAGTCATTCTTTTGTCTGCAAATGTATATGTTTTCTTCCATCCCTTATTCAATGTATAGCCCATAAAACAGATATTTTATTCTAACAATTTTCTATCATTTTTTTTACTTATTTATTTTCATTGCATCATTCATTTTATGAGTTATCTTATATATATATATATATATTTTCTCCCAAAACTTCCCTGACTATAGAAACAGTTTTGAGGAAACATATTCCTAAATACGTAAGGGCCAAGTAGGAACAATGAAACTCATTTTCTTAAAGGACTGAATAAGTAACATTTTTGTACGGATAAGTACCTCCTCATTCTATGCAAAAGTAAAAGCCTTGGACAAGGTTTTTGTATCTGAAACAAGTCCAAATTTATAAAAAAAATAAATTGACAAAGACACCAACGTTCTACAGTGAAAGTGTCTGAGTAGATCTAAATACACTAAAGAAAATAAACAGATGTGGGTATCACATTCTCTCGAGACACATGTTTGTGGCTTCTCATGTTTATTTATCTGTGATACACAGCAATAATTATACTAGAATTTATTATTATCACTTATATATTGTAAAATAAAAAGGAATATAAAAATATGGATATTGAAGAGAAATAAGTGGTTTTGCACTTCACCCAAGAAACTTTTTCCCATCCCTCATTCATATCTTATCTTTTCCTACCCAAGTTGTAGGGTCTGAATGTTAAGAACTTCGAAAGGTCACTCCATCAACCACCGGCCTTTAAGAATTACAGAGAAAGACACTATCCTTACATCTTGGGATACATATTAATTAAATTAGAATATTGAATTTACTGTCAAGTGGCTTTTATGACCAAACCTTTAATGTTCATAATATAGGTTACTTTTAAACTCTATTTATAATGTTGCAGACTTGTTTACTATTTATACTGTTTTTTCTCTGTCTCTCTTAATCATGTCATATATTTTATCATATATTTCATTCTCTTCTGTATAACTTCTATAAAAAGGTTATGTAAATATGATTCCTCATATTTTAACTGCTGGTATATACTTGACATTTTGGCCTGATTCTAATAGTTCAAGAGCCAATGTAATTGTAAGTACAACTATTCGGACAATACTTATTGTACCATCAAGATTACATAAAACCTAGATTTTTCAATACGTTTACCTGGTTAAAAATCACCTTTTTAACTTAAAATTCAAAACATTCTATAATTAAATTTACTGCTATAAATCAAACACCTGTTAACAGATAATAATACCCTCCGTGTATATAATGTGACATATATATCTATCTAGGGAGAGTTAAAATAAATTTATTTTGACTGTATTTTAACTGAAATTAATTTACTATTTTCTAAATAACCACTCTGTCATTGCATGCTGGTATAATTTGGTAAGTGCAATGGAATTTGGATTTTTTATTAGATTTTGATGTACTGTTTATCTGTTATACATTCAAAATACATCGATGAAAAATAATTTTAAAATTTTAAAATATATTAAAAATATCTTTAAAATACCAAAATTAAATATTTTTAATGCTAAGCATAACTGGGTACAATACTACAAAGAAGCTGCTATAACAAGTAAAGTCAGCTAAGTATCTGTGACACGCTTTAGAATAATATATATTAGATTTTGATGTATCCAAGTATCTGACACACTTATTGGATATTGATGTTTCCGCCATAATTGTATAGGCAAAAGCATCGATGTATCATGTCAACCATTTACTGTATCTTTGGTTTTTTAGCTTAAGTAAAACCTAGCTAGTCGAATGTAACACAAATCCTAAATAAAATGTTTCTCATTGTTAAGAGTCGTGTGTTCAAGAGCAAGTTACTTGATGCAGTGCTTATTCTTCCATTTAATGAATTAATTTTTCAGATTGGAGTCTTCCTGCCATGCTTGAATTAATTTAGAAAGACCATTTTAAAATGAAAGTTGCATGTCACACTGAAAACAAAAATCTAAAAGAATAGTAGGTAAGAAAAACGAGTTTTATATCAGACAAGGAGAAAAAAAAAAGTATCTGACTTAGAAAAGCAAAATCACTCCCATAATGTTCTGGAGCATTTGTACTTCCCATGCCGCAATTATATAAACCTTTTCATGTTCCCAGTACTCCACGTACTTTCTTTCTCTCTCTCTCTCTCACACACACATTTAGAAGGTTCAAGAGAAGAATAATAATGAAGGGAAAGTTTCTGAGAGGGTGTCTTAACAAGTGGAAGAAAGTGGGGAGTCGAGTGATCCAGTGTGGTGCCTACGGTTACTGCTGCGAATGGGAAGTGTGGCCATCGATGCAGAACGAAGGAGAATCTGATATTCCCAACGATGTGCCAAAGGGTCATTTGGTTGTGTACGTGGGAGAACAGCACAAGAGATATGTGATCAAGATCACGTTGCTCCATCATCCTCTCTTCAAGACCTTGCTGGATCAGGCTCAGGATGAGTACGATTTCATTGCTGACTCAAAGCTCTATATTCCTTGCACTGAGCATCTTTTCCTCACTGTTCTTCGCTGCGCAACCTCTCCGCATAACCAACGACTCTCTCTCTGTGTCTGAGTCATCATTTACCTCTAACAACTACCAGGATATATGTATGTAGCCATAATATTATGTTGTAGATCCAGGTTCTTGTTTGATCTGTGTTTTTTCTCTCATCAGGGAACATGCAGAGTTAATCGGCGCATTGAGTAAATTAAGGGAAGTTCATTAGTTTTCAATATAAGTTAATTACTTGATCCTTGGATTATTTAAGGATGATGAGGATCTCTTGATACCACTAAGAAAATGAACCGCAAATACGCATAATACTCCGAAGGTTAAGAATCAAGTTTATATATTATGAAATTGTTTGATCTCGACGTGGTATCTTTACATACTCATTAATAAATATGAAATTGTTTGATCTCGACGTGGTATCTTTAGCATACTCATTAATAAATGATTTGGTAACGGATAACAATATAGGTCCAACAAATAATAAATCTTATTAAAACACATTTTAACTCATAACTTTTATTAAGAAATGAGTTTTAAACCTAAATCAATCTTCCAAAATTATATAAAATGAGATTTGTATTTATTTATATATTATAAAATTGTATTATCACGGATAAAAAAACTTAAAGTTTTACGGTATTTTATACACACATGTGCAGACAAACACACATTTTAAGGTACTTACGATTATAAATATATGAAGAAAAGTTAAAAGTTTGTGGAGACATGTGTGCCCACCAAAGTCCAAGGTAGATCTGATTATGTACATTATGAACAGCATTTATATTTTGATAAGGATGTATTTGGAAACTGTTTTAATAATATAAGTTTCTCACGTTGCCATATACAAGAAAATATAGAGAGGAGATTTTAAGTTCTACATGAAAGTAGAAATGATAAAGTAGTCTCTTTATACTATTTTCTTTAGAAGTCAGAGTTATATTTCGATTTAATCTTTAAAAACTGTATAAAAAAATTAAAGGAGGAAAATTAAGGTCTAACTTTTGGGAAGTTCAATTATTGAGAGTTAGCTCTGGTGATCCCTGTGACACCATGTCATACTGAGTTGATGGACACAAGTTTTGTCTTCTCATCCAACACATTCTGTCCTTCTGCAAATGATAGCTCCCAAACAGTTTGTAGCAGAAGCATTGGGCCTAACCTAAAGATATTTGCAGAGGTTGACCTAGATTTTCCGTCTTCATCTGTTGGAGCCATCAAAATCATTGTCAAGGAAAATGTTTCTATTTTTCATATCCAAATCACTTCAAACACTTGCTTTCGAGTAACTATGTGGTGTTTAGGTTAAAGTTTAGAAAATAAATTTAAATGAATTTCACTGTGCAACTTAAGTTTCAAAGAAACTCTGATGTAACTTTCATCTGAAATTTGGTTAAAAATAAAAAAAATATTTTTTAACAATTAAATTTTAACAACTTTTAATTCTTTAAAATAATATTTTTTACGATAGTTTCTCATTTTTTTTCTTTTTTTATTTTTTTATATTTCAAAAATAATTTAAAAGATGTCACTTAATTTGTTAATTTTTAATAGTCAAAATATCATTTTTCTTGTTTTTAATAAATTTCAAATGAAAGTTACTTCATAATTATTTTGGAAAATTTAAGTTCCGCAATGAAATGTATTTAAATTTATTTTTCTAAACTTAAATTTATTTTTCTAAACTTAAAAGGAAAAGAAAATATATAACTTCGAATTATCCTTTTATACTTATAATTATATTATGTATTCAATTTTTATTATATTAGTGACTATAATTATATATATAAATTTTAAATACGTTATTTTGGTTTTAAAAAGCTATTAGTTAAAATCCGTCAAAAGAAAACCTCCATATATTTCAACTTTCACTACTCATGGGATGGTGAAATTTAATATCCTTCTCCATACTATACACCAGTTTGCATCCCTCTCTCTCTTTATCCTCTTTTTTTCGTCGAAAAATACATTTCAAGATATATAACCCATAATGTATTTTTTATTTTGTATTTTCAATTAATTTGAAATAAAAATTAAATAAAAAATGTATTATGGATTTCACAATTAAAATGAATGGAAATATTTAGTTATTTTTAAACTCACAATAATACAAAATTAATATATATATATATATAGGTTGTAAGATTGGACGGGTTAACGAGTACTTTGATCAATATGGATTATGATGATTTATGAAAGATATATTTGTATACATGTTCAAATGTTTAGTGAGCTTCATGCTTTTTTTATAGTAGATTGTTGACTAACCACATGGTCTATTTCACTCTTATTTTTATATATATGACAGAACAATAATTTTAAATTTAAAAATATTAAGATTTTAAAATATAATTAAGTAAAAAATAATAACATAAAATGTGTATTAAAACAAGGAATTGCTAATACACATTGTTATACATATTTAACTCCTATTATATACTATTTTTATTCTAACATATCTCTTTTATCTTTTAAAAACTAACACATGTCAATATATTATTATAAAATATATCAAATTAAGTCTCAAGATTGAAAAAAAAAATGATATAAAAATGAGATCGCATACCTTTCACAAGTTAACAATCATTAATATAAAACTTGATTTCTTAAAATTTATTAAAACGATATCATTCACTTAAAAAAAATATGTTTATATATATCATTGGTTGTCCGGATCTATGGATCTCATGCCTTGATTTCAAAAGGCAAAGATGTAATGCATCCAACTTTTTGTTTTTTGTTTTTGTCTTGAGCGCATTTATGAATGAATATCATGTATGGATGAAATGTGTAAATTTTAAGAGTGCTTTATTTATAAGTAAAAAGTGTTTACCAATAGCTTTCACTCCCCTAAAATCCAAGGAGATATTTAAGTTATACAAGCAACAACTAAGACTCTGTAACCACCCAGTGACCGAGCAAAATTACAAATATTATGTAAACAAGATAGCTTAAATACACAATGAAAAAACAATGTCTAATGTCTCCAACATTAAACAATCTCTTTGCTTGGTATGATCCAGATCTTCCAGTTGACAAGCACTTTGGATGTGAGGGTCTGGACTCCAATATAAAAGGAAACCTTCCGATAAAGAAGGGTTATGTTCAGGAGCTAAAATTTTAGCCAAAAATCTGATTGAAACCTTTATATAAGGATTGGTTCAAAGTCAGTAAACCACGACCGTTAACGCCATTCAATATCACCCAAATTTGCTTAGGAGAACCATTTTCAAGTTCAAAAACGTAGAAAAACATGTTAGAGGTCAAAGTTATATCGAAGTGGATAAACAAGATATGTGACTCCCTCACAAAGGCCCAACTATTAGATGAAATTAGATTGGGGAATGAGTTTTTCAAAAACAATGACAAATAAAAGTGCTTATAGGTTCATCAAGGTCACAGGTACCGACTATGACATCTTTCTTATCACTCTTTCATATAGCCTAGCGACGTCTGAAAGCTTTAATTTGTTTTAGCGAGTATAGGGTAGTGTATTCTGTCTTCAGGTTCATGCTTGCCCAAGGATAATAAAGGTCATAAGACATTGCCATGATGGAAGGTCGATTTGTTATAAGTTAGTCAGATGGTTAGTTAGGAGTTTTAAAAGTTCGTAAGTGTTTAAAACTCCAAAAATCTAAAAACCCAGAAAGGGGGAAAGAGGGAAAAAGGAATTAAATAATAGCATATAAACAAATAAAGGTATACGAGATCATCAGAAATAAACAAGTTCATGTAAACTAGGAATAACACCCAAAAACAAACACCAAACACACATTAAACCTAAAACTAAACAAAAAATTAAAACCCTAGAAAGATTATAGGGAGAAATATGTAGATAACAATCAGAACGAGTATATTGCAAACATTTAAATGGTAGAAATTTATGCTATTTTACCAAGACATGTATGCAGGGAATCGTAGGTGTAGAGGAAAGACGCATATGCACTCATCCAAGAACAAACACTTAAAGAACATGCAAATATGGCCAAATGCAAATAAATATAGAATAGAAACACATATGGAGAAAGAAATGGCAACGAAAAAATGGCAAGAAAAAAGATAAAGGAGCAAAACATCAGGGACTTGTTCAGAGGAAAACGCAAAGTTTGAAGGTGAAGTAGTTTATAAGTAAACATATAAGTAAAAACGTTTTGAAGAGTGTGAAAAAAGAGGGAATAGTAATAATTACTTCTCAAAGTTGAATCTTAACTGTCAAAAAACACAAAAATGCAAGGCACGTGCACTGAAGCTATAAGTTAGGAAAAGTTGTCATAATGAGCCTAGGAGAATGTTTTGCAAAAGATTGGAATGCCAACAAACTCAAGGTTGAAGGGTTATGTACCATCTAAGTATTAGTCAATTTTAACATGATCATTCAAATTTCAGAAAGTCAAGTTAGCATTTGGACGCATCTGCACCGAGCAGGGAGGTCGATCAGCATGAAAGTCTTAACCTAACAATTGTTTCACTATGTATTTAAATTACCTTATTTACACAACACGTTTAATTTTGCTCGGTTACTGGTGGTTCCGAGTCTTGATTGTTGCTCGTATAACTAAAATATCTCCCTAGATTTTAAGGAAATGAAAAGTGATTTGTAAACAATTTTTACTTATAAACAATGCAGTAACTCCTCTCATCAGACGACAAACCTATTTTGGTCTTATTGTGACTAACTTTGAGTTAAGAGAGTTCTTCTTATGGTCTACAGCTTTTACATACCAAGATATAATAAACAAATAAAAGTAACCATGTAATTGGTCTCTCATTTCGTTCAAGTTTTTAATGCAATGAAAAGAAAGCAAGGTTCATTTTGGAAAACAAATTTTTATGCTTTTCCCTCTCTCCATTTTTTCTTCAATGTACATTTCAAAATTATCTCCTCTATAGTTTTCTTGCAGTAATACTAAGAAATCCTCTGGTCTTTAGGGAAATCACCCTCAAAAAGACAGTTTATTTAGTAAATCATCGAAACTCAAGTATTTTCACTTTTATTTTGCATTTCGTTGTTCCCAAGGACAATACTGTCCAACAATTTTACATATGCTCTGTTAAAAGAACCGGAAAATCCTATCAGTCACAAACAACCAGGAGGAAGAGTACAATTCATTAATTTGCAATCTAGTTGCTTTTACAAATAGTTTATATCACAATTCATCTTCAGGTAAATCCCATTTCCTCTAACAAAACATTTATACATAAAAAATCGCATTCCACGATGCTAGTCAAAGGGAAAGGGTTGTAAATTCAGGAAGACAAATGACTATAAAGTAAAGATACAAAACACCAGACAGAAAACACCAACTGTTTACTCTAACTATCAAATATCAGACTAGCAGAAGTACACACAAAACTCTCCAAAAAATAATTAAAAACTTGGAATGCCCCTTGATGTAGCCCTAGTTTTGTTATCATCAGCCAAAATTTTCCTCTCATTCAAACTTAGTCGAGTAACTCCATGATGCAAAACAAGTTTTATGAACTTTCTACAAGATGATTATATACATACAGCAAATGTGAAGGCTTGTAATGAAAAGGATTTGATAATCATACAGAACAAAAAGTTTTAGCATGAACAGCCTTCCTGGCGAATTTCTAAAAGGGGGACACAATGCAGAACTCAAACTAATAATTGTCCCTATTCTATGTAGCAGATTAAAGTGCTTTTCATTGTTTGTAGATTATGTCCAAGTCATGCCACCAAATCTCCCTAATAGATGGAGCATCACTCCAAACAAACAGAAGGCTATGCAGTTACTTTTGTCATCACAACATAAGCCCAAGTTGCATGGAGAAAAATCATTACCATTCTTCATTATACCCCAAACCCTGTAATCTGTGACTATCATCACCAACACATATTTGAGTGAACTAATTCAACAATTCCATGAATAATATACATAAGAACTACCCTCATTCAGAATATACACGAGAAGTAATCAGCCTTTTGGTGAAGTACACATTCGACACATCGCTGGTGACAAAACTAGAGAATGGCGGCAACAGCGACGGTAAAAGTGGGAGACACAAAGAACCTTTGAAACATTGCTGCTGCTACTTGTGCATCACAATAAGAAAAAAGAAAGAAAAAACCACGTTCATCCATCCTAGTTCAACCACCCCCAAACATCATCTTAGACCTTCAACCAAGCCCTCTAATTCCCTCTGTCCAAATCTCCTACCATGAAGATCAGCGTCCCTACACCTTGCCGCAAAGTAAAACAAAAGCCAAGTAACCATGAAGTAAACCTCCATGGTGGACTGAAACATCTTGGCGAAGGACCTCCCGCAAACCCGGCCTAAACCCCACCTGACAAAGGACCCACAAAGTATAGCCTCCAAGCACTTAACCTGAATAGCCTGGTTGAACATAGTAGATATCAAATAGCACCCTTCCTTCACAATCTCCCTCCCACTCTTCCTTGAGTCCACAATGGCAACCCAAGCATCCACAGAGAATATAAAAGCAACAAAAGTATCCACCAGAAACCAAGTAAACAAGAACCCAGAAATCTCTCTCTCAAATCCCCTAACCCAAGGAGACATAACAGAGAAGGGCATCAATTTCAACCTCACAAAGAGCTTGAAAAACGAGTACTGATCCTCAATTTCTCCGAAGTACCACAACCCCAGAAGCTGAGTCAACGCGTCCCTCACAGCCCAACGCATCAGAATAAACCCCGAAAGCCTCTTCAGACCTAACCTCGAACCATCCCAAACCAAAACCGTAACGGAGCTAAACCTCCCCAACAGATCATTCACAACGGAAACGAACACAACACCCAACACCCACGAATACGTCACGAGAAAAACGAGAATCACCCATCCGTAGGCGGCGGAGAGGAAACTCACCAGAAAAAACAGCGCCGCCGCGTCCCGACGACCCACCTCGATCCCCTTCACGAAAAATTGCAAATCCACGCCCTCCTTCCTCTCCGCGTTCTCGTTTCGCTTCTCCTCCTCGCTATCGTCGTCGCGAGGCGTTCGCGACGACGGGGAGGACAATCCTTGGGTATTGAAGGTGGTTCCAGAGCGGATGACTTGAGAAACCCTAACTCCGTCGTCGGCGAGGAGATCGGAGAAGGCTGAGGTGGGGGAAAAGGGGAAGAGGGTGAGAAGAGTGGCGTTGGCGGGGGATTTGGGGATGGAGCCGAAGAGGGAGCGGTCGTCGTCGTCGTCGCCGGAGAAGAAGTCATCGTCTAGGGTTCCGACGCGGGTGAGGTGGAGGAAGGGGCGGCGTCGGTGGCGGAGGGCGTGGTTGGCAGCTGTGGATGGGAGGTCGTGGCCGTGGTCGTGATGGTGGGCGTTGCCGGCGAGGTCGAGCCGGGAGAGGAGGGCCCGGAGGGAAGGGTCGCGGTCGATGAAGGAGGTGACATGGGCGGTGCCTGTCTCGACAAGGGTTCGGAAGGAGAGGGTTAGCAAAGAGAGGAAAAGGAATGTGATGAAATTGGATGAGAACGATGACAGAGATTCCTTCAATAGGTGCGATGTGGAACGAAGGTGATGCAGCCGTGGGTGGTGGTCGCTCATGGCGATTCAAAGAATGCCTCCGATTTGTTTCGTTCGTTACGTTCTGATTTCCTTTCTTTTCTTGCGATTTTCTTTCAACAAAGGTAAGAGAAGGTGGTTGTCGCTGGCTGGCTATGACTCTGGGAGTTTTCCTCACGCGCTTCGGTAGGGCCGTGCATTGAACGCTCTAGGTGACAATACGAGAGGAGACTCTGAGGTGAGATGAGAAGATGAGAATGAAAAGATGAGTCGTCTCGTCGGGGATCTTGATTTGGGCTTCCACTTCAGAAACCTTTACTTTACCACGATAAAACAAAACCGTTAAAATGAAACTACCGCTTTTGCAAATCACTCTTTATTCATGTCTTCAATTATTTAAGTTATACAAAAAAAAAAAAGTTTAAGTAAATTTCAAGTTAACAATAAATTTTATATTTTTATTTATTCAGTATTTAAAAAATTTAAATTTATAAATTAACGTGGTCATTATTTTGTTTTTCACTTTACTTAATTGTTATTACTTATTATTTTGTCAACTTAAGGTTAACATAATATATAAGTTTTATTATTCAGTAAACAAAATTAAGTTGTTTGATATTAAATAGCAAGATATTAATTATATTACTCAATTAAAAAGATTAAAGGATAAAAATTCAATTAAAAAAATATAAATGTTGTAGTAACTAAATAAATTTAATAGAAAAAATTATAGTGATGCTTAACATAATCTAATTTGGAATATTTAAAACAAATTAATAGAAACTCAATTAAAAACATTTACGTTCATAATAAATTTGAAATTTAATTAAATTTAAAAGAAAATCATAAATTGATCAATTTGATTACAAAAGTAAAATTATCGTTGAGGTTGATTTAATTTTTATTTTTTTAATTTTGTTTTAAATATTCAATTAGGTTTCCTAAATTTTTTTTCAATTAAGTCATCTTATTTTAAAAGTTGATTCGATTAGTATATACATATGGCGTATACAGAATTTGTGATCAAAACCAAATAAAAGTGATCGTATAACAGACATACATGTTCAACTACACCACTTATATCACAATTAACATTCACATCAACTAGTACTTAAAGATCACCAACTTTTTCATCTATTCCCCTATCACTCAAACCCTGACCTTCATACTTAGTCCAACTCTCCACCTAAAACTCAAACACAATCCAAATCTCCACCTCAAACTCCATCTATTTGGGTTACACAACCATGTACTTCTTTCCCACACAATATTACTGACAAATGGCATAAAAAATGACACAATCCACAACATTTTTTACCTAGAAACAAGTCGCAACAGTAAACTAGTGAAAAAAACCCAAAATGAAACCCACGTTCGCATAATAATAATTTAAACTCACCTTTGATACTGAACGCCTTTGAGACTCCGAGGAAAAACACTCTAATTCACAAAATCGATACATTAATTCTTCTCGCATAATGTTTTAGTTCAAATCTATCACGAATTTTTTCTCCCATCTCTCTCAAGTTAAACACTTTTTCATTCTCAATTTTTACCATAATAATTATAAAGAAAAAGTCCACATTAGAAACAAATAACATCACCACATTGCACACACTTACCAACTATCCATCCGTTGTTAACGATATTAATGTTGTTAATAATTGGGACCAAATTGGATTAAATTTTAAAAAATAGAACTTAATTAAAAAAATAATAGAAGACTTAATTAATAATTGAACTAGGACCAAAAAATTATTTTAATCATTTATTTATATTGTTTTTCCTATTATACTTGCATCTAAAATTTAATTGTTTTTCTTTTATGATGTGCATGTGGATGAAGATTTTGACAACTTGCAATTACATGAATATTATTTTAAGAACAAAGGTAAATGTTGTATTATTTATTCAATAATCATAATAAATACATTTAAATTTCCTTTAATTAATAAAAATATCTATATATAAATATTATTGTATTTTTTAAATAAATTTAAGATCCATTTACAGAAAGAGTGGGTATTTTAGACTAGTATATTATTAGCGCATATTTTTTTTTTATAAAATTGAAAGTAATTTATTTAAATGGAATACACTAATATCGTTAGAATTGATTTAAAAATAATTTCAGAAATATTTAATAAAATTATAAATTTAAATTTAAATAAAAATATAATATTTATAAAAAAATAAATTTGATCTCAATTTAGACAGAAATAACAGTGTTACATTTAAAAGAAAAATAAAATAAAATTAAATTAAAAAATAAATATAAGAATCAAATTGATTACAAGATAATAATATCTAATTGAATCAATTTTTTTAAAAAAAACAATTAAAAGAAAAAAAATAAAGGAACATACTTAATTCAATTCAACAAAAATTTTAAAAATTGGAAGCAAAACACTAATTTGGCAAAAAAAAAAAAAACTACCATGGAAATGACTTGTGTTGTTTGAAATAAAAAATGTATTATTTGAAGGTTGATTTAGATTTCGAATTGAATTGAACAGTGAATACCCATGAAAGTAATAGTCATAAAATATCAACCCAAGCTCTGTAATGTCTTTGCTAAACAAAATAAATTTGTTTCTGATAGCTCTAATTAGGCTATTTTGGTTGGAGTAATGTGGTGATTATTTGAACGACCCTTTTACGTACAGAAGTAACGACAAAGCATTGGTCGGTAGCAAAAGAAAAGGAGCACGAATTACGGAAAGTGAGTATAAATGTATGATAAATAGTTTAGGAAAAGTGATAGCAAAACAGTGTTGATAGCTTACACTTTATTATTGATTAAAAAGTATTAAAACTACGGAATTTTAAACATCACTAAATAAAATGTACGATAATATTTTACTAAACTTAATGAGGAAAAGTATGTTGGATGACGATGTTGTAGCGATCCAGCTGCACAAAGCTGTCCTTGTTCCAAACAAGCCGTAGAACCAATCAATTGGTAATATGATCTAAGCAACGGGATAATCACCTGTTACACGATAATGAAATACTTCGTGACCTTTTTGTCTCCTTCTTGTCCGATAAATTATGTTCATATAAAAAGCATGACATTGCACACAATTTTGAAATAAAATTATTGAAAGAACTAATAAACCAGATAAACAAACTCATCAAATTCAATGTTCATATTAAAAAAATTCAGTGCAGCATACTTTCAAATATCTAAAAATGCAATGTGAAAAAGTGTTGTTTTGTTGTTTTTCTCATAAATTAGATAATATTTTTAAAAAAAACACAATTTTTGTAAAGTTAATCAATCGACTTTAAGTAATTGATACTTCCTAAAAAAAGTTCCACTAGAGGTATTCTGTTTCTAAGGATGGTAATATTGTTGAATATAACTAGTCTCTTAAAAATTATAGTCATATCAGTCAGTAATATGCAATTTGAAGTTGTGTCTTGTAATTTGGAAAATCATAGATGACGAATAACAAGAGGATAAAAAAAAAAGATAATTATGTTCCCTAATGACACATTTAACTATGATGGTGCAGGTCTAGTTGCAGCTTAGACAAATATTTTTCAAGTCTCTCATTTGTAAAATGAGATGAAAATTCAATCACCTACTAATAAAATGCAAGTTTGAGTAGAAAATTTCTTATCACTCATTTGTAAAATGTAAATGAGTTGAATATTAGATCTTTTATTTACAAAACACGTGTCATGAGAAATTTGAAGACTCGCTTATAAAACGTATGTATTCTAATTAATTTTTCTAAAATGCTTGTAAAGCTAAAATAAATCTCCTAAAAGGCGATTGGTTGAGCCTTAGACAACATAAGGTATTTACTTTTAAAGTTTTTATGGCATATTTTATTGTGTATTTTAAACTACTTCGAGGAAAACGCTGCATACAATGAATCATTTTGAGATAGGGAACATTTTAATACTTTGGACACTTCATATTTTGGAACATTAGGAAAATGTGATGGATCGCCATGTATTATAGCAGCTTCTTTGGGTCCAATGTTGATTGGGCTCATAATAGGAGTGTTTCATTTAAATTAGAACTTTTTCTAACCTTAGGCTCCAAAGAGCTAAAGGCTAGGGGTTGTGGTGATAGACCCAAACCAATCGGCCCAATACTGGTTATGCTATTAGGTTAGGCATTTCCTAACCTTACGCACAAAAAAGTTAAAAGTTGAAAGACTATGTTGTGACAGGCCCCAACTAGTTAGTTCAATACCGATTGAACACTTTATAGGAAAGAAGATTAAGTGCTACCTAGGATACCACATGATGATAGTTGAGGAAATTAAAGTGTCAAGTCGGATAACAGATAATAGGAGGTAGAGGAGTGCAATAAAAAGGCATTAAAATGAGTGAATAAAAGGCATTAAACTTGTGCACTAGAGAAGCATTAAGGGAGCAAAGAAGTCGAGGAGACATAAAAAGTAGAATAAACAGGAGCACATGAGAAGAGAGACAGGGGATCATATATAGGGATGGCAACTAAGTGGGTTTATGGGTTTCCCTATCTCATATGCAACCCCATAGAAAAAATTCATCCTCATACTTATACCCACACCTAAAAATAATGAATATAAAACTTTTATCTCATCCACATCCCCACCGAATAATGAGTATATTATCGTATCCATTTTTTTAGTGTTTCAATATTAATTAATTTTTATAAAATAAAAAAAATAGTAAATAAAACATAATATTATCAAATATTTAATATTAAGAGGGAGTTGTTTATTTGGTATCAATTATTTAGAAAGAAATCATAAGTGTATACTTCTTAAGTTAGAATACCAAATAAAATTTTATCAAAACTAAAACATTTATTAAATTTGCAAACATTAATAGAATCTATTTGATAAAATTTTAAAATATTTTTAAAAAATATAAAAATTAAATAAATATTCAAATTAAAATATATTTTAAATGTCAGTTTATTTCAATTTTTTAAATTCTAATAAATATTTTTTTATACACTAATAGAAGTTATAATATACCACTTGATTAAAATTACACAAAGAATAAATATTAAAATAATAATAATAATAATAAAATTTTAAAATAGATATTGTATATTTTGAACTTCAATATATGTTGGATGCTAATAAAAAAAAATTCATGGCAATTATATTACATTTTTATATTATAATAAATAAAATTTATTTGTACAATTATAATAACAAAATTATAGTATGATTGATAATAAATTAGAAAATAAAAAATAAGTACATAAAATATATCAAAATAGTATTCTACATGATAAAAATAAATAACAAATAAAAATATAAAAAAATTATCAAATATGTATCTTTAAAACAATTTGAGAGACTATTGAATGAAATTGCACAACACAAAACAAATGTATAATTAAGAGTATGATAAAATGAAAAATTTCTTAGAGATTTAATAAAACCTTTTCAAATATCAAGTCAATGGTTGAAATATAACAAAAAATTGTTTTAGCAAAACAAAAAGAGTTATTCAAATGAAACAAAAATTAATAACAATAGAATAAGAAGATAAATGAAAGATTTACGTTATTAAACACTTAAATTAAAAGGGTTAAATATCATCGTGTGAAAGAAAAATATATAATAAATAAAAATATTCAAATATGAAACATAAAAAATATTTAATTAACATACACTATATGAACATAATTTCATAATTACATAAAGATTATGATAAGATAAAAAATATATTGAAAATACAAATGACAAACCAAAACCAAACAACTAGGAGAAATAATATATATATATATATATATATATATATATATATATATATATATAATGTTACATAATTAAATGTAAATATTTTAATAATTTAAATGGGATAAAAATATGGTAGAAACAAATATTATGACAGGTACATGGACGAATATATACATGTCATACCTAATTAAAAAGTTAGAAATTTTTTATACTCATACCCAATCAATACGAGAATTCTTCATTAAAACAGGACGAGTTTAAACAATACCCATAAATATCTAATCATGCTCAAACTGATCGAATTTTTACCTTCGGCTAGAACAAATATCTAATTAAAAAAAGACTTTGTAAGAAACTTGGCAAAAATAAGATTACCATATAAAAAGTTCAATTCTCCGGTGAAACTTTTCCTCGTTTACCCTAGTAGTTCGGGATGAAAAATAAAAAATCAGTTAACAGCAACTATCACAATACAACAAAATGTTTCCTGATGACAATCAAAAGTTCATAAAGGCAACAACACAACCGGGAGAAACCACTCAATGGAAATCAGGCTTCTCTGGATAAGTGCAGCCAGATCTTTGGATGATAACGTTTGCTGCATAAGAGCCAGCTCTCACACATTCTTCAATGGGCTTCTCCTGAACCAATTGTGAAAGAAATCCTCCAACAAATGCATCTCCTACAGAGAAAAAATAAAAGGGATGAAACTAAATCCACATCTTGTTTGGCACCTACCAATGAAACATATCCGTGCCTTAAAAATCATAAATAATGTTATGATCTTTCCATGTTGGTAGCAATGTTGTATGAGAATAATATACAATGCATTTAGGAGAAATGCAGAGAGGAATTATGTATTCGTATAGAGCATATCACAATTGAAGACAACAGAAACATGTGAAAATAGGCTTGCTACACAAAGCCTAAGGCCGGTTTAGCATTTTTCTAAAACATACTCTAGTCTAAAGTCTATTTGGTAAAGAACTCTTTTAAACAGAGGTAAACAACACCCCTGTAAATAGGATATTAAACTTAAACTTACATGTTTATTAAAAAGATTAAGCCTTTAAATAGAACAATAAGAACATATTCTCAAAATACTTAAAAATTTAATATTATAATACTTATAACAGATGCCATAATAATGATATTATTTTAAATAATTATAACAAATGGAGCCTTTCTTCAATATATGGAGTCAAACAATGTTATGTTTTTCATTATGAACTAAATAATCAGAAAATTAATTCCCCATTCGATCTAAGTCATTCCTAACCTAATGATTATGCACCTCTAACTATGGGGCTATTCTTCAACTAATCCACTCTGCCCTGATCATGTATCCGCCTATCACAATGAAAGACCATTACGAGATTTATTTACATAAATAAATACGTAACATAACCGCATTTGAACTCCTAAAAGCAGTAGCACAGTACCTGCTCCGTTTGTGTCAACTAGTTTCTCTTTAGGCAAAAGTTCCACGGGAAACATTTTCACCTGCCCATCCTGAGCAACACATACAGGATCCGCACCCTGTGTGATAACTGTTATCCTTCTATGCTTTCCTGATATCTTTGGCCACTGCGAAATCTTTAGAGCTATCTCCTCGACATTTTCAGTCTAGAAAAAAAAAAGACCAATAAATGTAATGGTTTAACATTCTACGTCCAAAACCACAACTTCTCTAAAGATCTGATATACAAGGGTTACCTCCCAGCCTTGAATTTTAGAAAATATTTTTGCTTCAATCTCATTTCCAAAAACAAAATCTGTATACCTGAATCACATAATGGACATCCTTAAGAACAAATATGTAAAATTTCAATCATTTTAATTTATCCGAGATGAATCCTTACGGTAGAGCTTTCTCCAGTCTCTCCCTGAATAACTCACAGATGAAAGGGGCCGAAAGGTTCATCGAGAAGATCTGCATACATAAATAAAATTAAGAATCGGAAACCTCCTTCAAAAGAAAAAAACAAAATTTTCAATCATATTTCACCTTGTTATTTGCAGCAGCATGCTCAGCAACTAACAGGATAGAATCTGGTGATACAGTGAGGAAAAAGCCAGCAATATAAATATATTTGGCCTTTTCTACTGTGTGAGGGAAATTTGCACAGCAAAATATGTCAGTCAACCGAAGTTTGAATTACTCAGGCATGAAGAACTTAAAGAAGAAAAAAAAAGTGCCTGCATAGACCAACAACAAAGTACCTAGTGCCCAATTTTCTGGTTTCTTCAAATGCTCAGACCTGTAGCAATTTGCAGCTGCTAAGTTTGCAACAAGCGACCTGTATTCAGAGGCGATCAAAATGTAAGGCTTCCAAAAATTTGCAATCAAGTAGAAGTCAGGCCGAAGGATATACTTTATTTATAAACGGCATAAAATAATTTCAATTATAAAAAACACTGAAGCAAAAGGTACAGAAAATTTTGATTGTCTGACCTTTCGCCACCAATTATACAAACAGCACAAGTTCCAGTAGGTGTGGATTCATCTTCATGATAGTGAACCTGGTGAATGAAAAATAAGATAATTGTTAAGCCAGTACAGAGAAGCACATGCCAGTGAAAGGAGAAAATGAGTGATTAAACCTACATTTACACCAGCAAGCTTTGAGCTCTTCTTCATCTCTTCCCCAAACTTATCCTTTCCAATGCCACCCATGAAACTTGTTGCACCAGGAACTTGGAGCATCCACTACAAGAAGAAGTAATGGTAAATTACTTTAACCAAAGCTACTGCACATCCAGATTATTACTAACTAACTATACAAATACATACCTGAGCAACCTTGATTGAATTCTGAGTAGAACCTGCCGGCACAAAAAACAAATTGTAGCAACAGTCATTACCAATTATGTTTTTCCACTGCTAATCGCTTTCTTTCTTTCTTTTATTGAATTCGCTTTTGACATTAAATATTAAGATATTATCCAATATTCCAGATCTAGTGAAATACCTCCAGAAATGTACTCCACGTCATATTTCTCAACCAATTCTTCATATCTGAAATGGAGCATCTTATCAAATGAACTAAAAAGATATCTTTTAACAAGTAATCATAAAAGAATCTGCAATTAAAGATCAGCAGAGAAAGATCCAAAATCTTATTAAAATATGAGGCTGAATACCCCATGCACTATTGCAACAAGTCTTTACTTTACAATCATGCAAAAATACACACACTGATATCAATTACCATGTATCTAAGGGAAGATAAGCCAGATTCTGAGTATTCCTTCAATAGTTGATATAAAACTTTGATCCAGTTCTGTAAACATTTTCTTGCGTTGTATTTCAATTAAAGTTGAAATTTCACCGTAAATCTTTGAATGCAGATCTTTAGCCTGGTTGTTAAAGTAAATCTTTAATTCTAATTTAAAAAAAAAAATAAGAATCACCAAAGCAACTATTGACCATATATCTGTATCTAAGTTTTGTCCAAATAAGAATAAGCCCACGCAAACCAAGAACCGTATCAAACTAGCACGTTTCTGATATCCCAAAGAACACATTCAAAAGTCATACAACATCACGCTCCAAAGTGTAAAGGACTGCAGTGCTTGCAAGGACACAAAATTCGACGTTCCAATGATAAAAAACCTCAGTCACCAAAGCAAATCAACAAACCGCAAAACTCAACCAAGCAAAACGACGGCGTTACAGGACGAACAAGACCAATAATCAACACAACAGAGAAGAAAAACACAGCGCTGCTTAAACAGAGAAATCCTTACATAGGTTTGTGCTTGTCATGCGCAAGAATCGCATTGTTCAAGGTCAGAGAGTACCTGTCATGTCACAGAAAAACAAAAGAAAGAACATTCAGAAGCAAACCACACGACTTACGACGTCGTTTCACCATCCAAGAAACGAGGTTAATCGTTATCTCAGGAAATTAAAAACAACGACGGTGAAACGAGGTTAATCGTTAAATAACGGCATGCAAAAGAGAAAGGTGGCGAGAGTATATACTTTTTCAAGAACTCAGGGTCGACGGTGGCGGAGATGTCGAGGAGAGGGTTTCCCATGCCGAGAAGAATGCCTTCGGACGCCATTGTAATCGAATCAAACAAAACGGTAAGAGAAGAGTAAGTGACTGTGAGAATGAACGACGAAAATACAATGCTACGCTTTTATACGTGGTGCTTACTTAGCAGCGCCGTGCGTCTCTTGGGCCCACACGTTGAAATTGATATTTTGTTTGCCATTTTCCACGTCATCACACAGATAAAAATAAACTAAAATGATTATTCACCTTCGTCAGGATCCAAATAATCGAAGGTGGATGAAATATCTAAAACTGAACCAAAACTTGGTAAGTTCAAAAACATTAACCTAATTCTATCTTGTAATTAGGTCAAATTTTATTAACAAATACTGTACAAAAAGAAGATGATAGATACGATTATTGTCTTTATAATTTTTCTATTTTGTTATTATCTCTTGTAATTAAAATATATATTTATTTTATAAATATTAACATTTTAGTAGAAAATTATATTTAAAGTAACATGGATAATTGATGGAAACAATAAATTTAATCATAATGGTCGGTCCTTCTAATCAATGATTTTAATTGTATGTAATAAAAAAAATAGGAGAATATTAACTCATTATCGTATAATTAATAAACATAAAATTTATAATTAAGTGTTTCATATGTTTAATACTTTATTTAATACTCATCAATAATAATTAAAAAATAATAATAATAAAATAAATATATTTTAATGTTGTTAAAAATTAAATATAATTAAACATAAAAAATTTCAAATTAACAAAAAAATCTCAGAAAAAAAATAGTGTTCAACATCTAAAATTATAAAAAAATAATAATTAAAGTATTAATTTGAGTTGAGACTTTAAAAATTTTAATGTCCGTATTTTGTATCAAAAATTATTGTCTAAAAATTAAAAGGATATTTTTATCTTTAAACAATTTGCAATATGCATTTATACTATTTTAGTTAATGTATTTAATTATTTCAGTTTTCAATGTAAAAATAATATTACCAATGAACATTAATAATTTTTTAATGAGTGTCTTAAAAGGGTACGAGTTAACATTCTCATTTATTTAAAAAATAAGAATATCCATAAGTATTACATAGTTGTTATAATATTTTATTTAATGTTTACCGATAAAAGTTAAAAAATAATTAAATAATAAAATAACTATATTTTAATGTTATTAAAACTTAAAATATAATTAAACATAAAAAGTTTAAATTAATAGAAAAATTAACAAAAAATAGTATTAAATAACTAAAAAAATTACAAAAAAATAATTAAAGTGTTGATTTGAGATTTAATTGAATTTTCAAAATATTTTTTTATTGTTTATATATTTTAAAGGATATTTTTGTTTTCATAAAATTAGTTATATGTATTTATATTATTTTAATTAATAAAATTAATTATTCCAGTTTTTAATGTAAGAATATAAATCCAACACATAATATTTATTCTTTAACCATTATCCAGGCATTATCCAGGCATTTGTTAACACCCTTCTTTATTGATTGTAAGTATTTATTAATTCTCGTATAAAAACATAATAATGTTGTTATTTATTATTTTTTTATAAAACAAAATATATTAATGTTATTTGTGTCACTTTTTTGATGTGTTTTTTTCATTAAATTTTTTTGGTATTATGTATTCAATTTATTAAATTTTAATATATACAATAATAAGTTATTATGATTATCTTTCGTCTGTTGTTTTATTTTAATTTTGTTTGTATTCTCATATTTTATTACGTTAATTATTTTTAAATATTTTTAAAATTTTAGAGGGTAAAATTGGATTAATCTTCGCTTGCATCCAATGATTATTATTTTTTTAGATAAAACATTACTTATTTAGTGGCACTCAAGGAGTAAAAATTCTACCATATTTTCTTTTGCTTCTCGTTTATTTTCCTGAAAAGATTCACATACTAAAGTTATCTGCACACTCCTTGTTCGTCGACACAACACTTACACTAAAGGTACCTGCACACTCTTTTTATCTCTTCCATCTGTATCTTTGTGTTTTCCTTTGTGTATCGTCTTTTTTACATTTATATATTCATTCTACAAAACAAGAGGCATACGTATGGTTAACATTACAATGGTTTACGATGCTTCTACCCTTTATGGTGTCGCTGACAACTTACTAAATGATCACTCTAAAAAGTAGTAAAAAATGAATTTAGTGCAAATTTTGCCAAAATATTATAATAGGAGGGGTTTATCGCTTGAAGCGCCACTTGGCGGGAACTCAAAGGGATGTAATTGCTTGCAAAAGTTTGACGGATGGAGTCAAAAATAAATGTTTGAAGTTGTTATGGGCTTGCAACAAAGATAATGAAAAGACCAAGGTTTGATATCGAGGATAATGATGTAGAGACTGAAAAAAAAAAGTTGAAAAAAAGGACGTGAGCAATAGTAAAAATATTTTTAAGAAGAGAAGAATACATCCTCACGTTACAATCAATCAAATGTTCAAAAAGGATAAAAGAGAAAAGAGAAAGTACTTGTAGAAATGTAGAAAACTTTTTCTTTGAAAATGCCATACCGTTTAATGTGGCAACAAGCAAAACATTTAGGAAAATGATTGATTCAGTTTCAAATTAGGGCAATACCATGAAATTAGAGTAAAGTATTTGAAGGAAGAAATTAAGGCAACAAAAGATGCTTTGGAGATTCATAGGACTGCATGGAATAAAACGAGTTGCATAATAATGACTAATGGGTGGATTGACAAAATTGGAATGACTATTTTAAACTTCTTAGTTAACCGTCCAAAGGAAACCTTTTTTGAAATTTATTGATGCATCTTATATTTAAAAAAAGCTGATAAAAATTTCTAAAAAGTTGGATGACATTTTTTAAGAAATTGGTGAGGAGAATGTTGTCCAGTTATAAAATAGCAGGTGAGTCATTAATGAGAAAAAGGAAGAACTATATTGGAAAAATATTGTCATATATCTTTGAAGGATCCATTTCCTATAATGCAACGGCTTAAAATGATACATTTGGATCAAAAATCAATCATGAATTTCATCTACGAGTCAATGGATCAGGATAAAGAAAATATATAAATAAAGTCGAATGCTGATAAGAAAAAGGTTGGCAATTTACTAATCTTCAAATTAAAATTTTATTTTATCTTTTATATTTTATATCTTAAAATAATACAACATTTGTTTAATTGTATTTTTAGTTATGAAGACACGTGGAATATTATTGATAGGAGATAGGACAATCAACTCTATAGGTCTTTACATGTTGCATATTATTATATAAATTTTGAATTGCATTATTTTTTCGATTTTAAAGCTGAAACAAAAGTTAAAATTGACATACTACAGTGTATACAAAAGATAGTGGCTGACCTAGAGGAATAATGGTTGATTGATTTCTCATTGGAGGGATCTCAAAAACCAAGAAAAATTGTTTGGTAACTCTTTAACTATTAAGACGATTGGGAAAAAACCTTGTTGAGAGTCTTATGAAGATCAACATTCAAAGCTTAAATGTTTGTTATTTGTGTACTTAGTTTAACATGTACTTCTTCTTGTTGGAAAAGATGAGCATAGAGTATTTTAAAGACAAGTTGTGTTAATTAATGTTGTTTAACATCAAACAATTTATATAAATAATTGCATTCAAAATGAGATAAATAATGAATTTGTATTTTCAATGATATTAATACAATAAATGTTAGAAGGGTGATCATAATACTAAAGAAAAAAGAATAATAAAAAGAAGAATAAGAAAATAATTTTGATGTGAATGAATACATTTATTTCATGATTACAACACTCAATATGAACAACTTTTCTAATAACAAATTATAGCACTTATAACTATTATAATTATATTATATCAAATTTTTATATGAAATTCTTCTTCAATAAAAATATATTAGATCATTCCTTTTATATTGTATTACTTTATGGTGATGTATAGAGGTGCATTAGTACTTTCTTTGTAATATTAATTTTATATCTCTTATTTAAGGAACAACCTAATATGTATAGCATTGTCAATTTTTAAATAAAAATACACAACTTTTTGTAAGATCCTGTAAATGTAGTATAAGTGGTTATAATATCAGATAAAAGATTTATAATCAGAAATAGGCTTATTATCAAACAGAGGTAAATATACAATTTCATCTTTTAAATACTAAATTATTGTTCAAAAATGTATTTATTTTATTTTTGTATCAATTTATATATACATTAATATTTTAATTTTTAACTATTGTCTTACAATAATATTTGAAAAATTAGATAAATATTTTAATTTCACCGTTATAAAAAATGAATTAAGTCAATAATTTCTATTTTACTATAAATAAATAAATAAATAAAATTATTTATAAAAACAAAACATTCCTAAATAAGATAATTTGTTTTATTACAAAGTTTTGACTTATGAATAGACGAAGTAGATTAGGTTGATATTTTTAGCTCAATATGTAATAACGAACTCACTCGTTTAAATTAAGTTAACCCACTTTAATATCTAATATATTATGCAATTATAGTTAAATGAATTTTATAATTATTTGATCTAACATATTTTAGCAGGATAACTGTGTATAAAATTTTGGATGTCAATTATTTGAAACATGAAAAATAAAATAAAATAAAAGGATATGGTATTTTGTATTATTATCTGGGTTTAGTTTTTAATGTTAAAGTTATTGTTAAGAAGTTTTTGAACTAAATGATCTGAAACTCTCCATTTTATGTTTAAGAGGATTTAGAAGTTTAATGTCAATTGAAAATGAATAAAAATAATAATATATAGATGGAAATATTTATAAATTTATTATTCAAGAATTTGGGTGAAAAATAATATTATATTTTTAATACAATTTCTTTTTATCAAACTTCTTCTAGTTACTTTTTAAAAAAATTATAACAATATATCAAACTCACATTTATATGTTAGAATAATAATGACGTATATAACAAGAAAAAAAAAATATCATCTTTAACCGTGTGTTTATTTCAAATAAAATATTTGCGAGAGATACAAAAATCGATTAACAAAAAAATAATTAAAAACAAAAAAGCGAAACAAATATTTGAATGTTAACTTTCTTTGTAAATTAGAATAGTTGAGATGGAATACGTTACAATGACGGTTTTCTCCTTACATAGTTGTTTACAGTTGAATAAGTTTAATTTCATGATAACAACAAATATAAATAAATAAAATATTATAATATATTAAATATAATAAATAATCATTATATATATAAATATAGTAATAATAGAATTATAAAATAGTAATGAAAATAATATAAAGAATAATAATATAAAATAATAAATAATAATAATAATAATAAAAATAGAAAACAAAACAAATTATCCTATTTTTATTAATTAAAATATTTTTTAATATATCAAATATATTACATTATTCATTAATTTTTATAAACTCTTCTTTTAAATACTTTATATTTTTTTTTACAATCTTTCTCATTGCAACAATTTCACTTTCACTTTTATTTCCTATATCCATTCTTCCAAGTCTATATTTAACAACGAGTTTTCCTGAAAAACTTTTTAAATAAAAAATCATTTAAAAACTTATTAAAATGTATGTAAATCCTATTTCACTGTATATCGCTACAACTACAAGTAAAAAAATATACTGTTATTACGACATTTAATAAATGATGTCGACTCTCATTAAAAATTTAAATATAATTTTTTTTTATCATACATATATAGATAATTTTATTTATTACTTATAATTATAAATGTTATGTTTTCATTGAGTAAAATCATTTTAAAGTAAAAAGTTGCAGTCTTTTCATCTTCTTTGTTGTGGCCCGGTTTCGGCGCCAATGCAGTACTCGTCTTTCCTTCCCTTATTAAATTATAATTAGTTCTTTTACTAAAAATATTTTAATTTAATATTTTTAAATACAATATTCTCATATTTTTTTTATTATATAAATAAGTTATTTGAATATTAATAAGTTTCTATTTCAAGATTAACTGCATAATTAATTTTAAAATAAATTTTACTTATGAAAAAATTGAAATTTAAGTATTTATTTTAAACAAAAAAGAAATTTAAAATCTTAATATATAAGAGTTCACTATCGAATCTATTTTTCATAATCAAAATCAAATTTTATTATTTTTTACTCATTTTTATATAATTATTTTTAATAATAATTTATATTATAACTTTTTATTTTATATAAAATTATAAATCAAATTCTTCAAAACTTTAAAAGAAAAAAAAAGAGACTTTCATTTCGTTATAAAAAGACGTCATAAACAAATTTATAAAAATAAAAAAGATTGTTGAATTAAAAAATACATATGAATGCTCATTATTGTTTGAATGTATGTGCACATATATGAATACTAGAGAATATATAAATAATAATTATTTAAGATAATTTTGATTATCACTTATCATATTTAGGAGAACATTTAAGTATTAAATAATATATATTCTTGATAAAAATATATACGATCAAAATCAATAAAAAAGTATTATTATAAATTTAAGAAATTTATTAATAAAAAATATCTTCTAAAATTACTGATATATAATTTTTTAAAGATAAATATCATAAATACTTAAAAAAGTCTGAACTTTACAAACTTTAAAATATAATAATTTATTGAATTTAGATGAATTAAATTTATTTACAACATCAAATATTTTAAAATAATTACAAAATTAAAAAATAATGAACAAATTAATATTTTTAATTACATTAAAATAAATATTTCCATAAATATTAAACATATGAATTTTATTAAATACATAAACAAGTTAAATAAAATTAACTACAATAAATTAATAAATAATTTTGAAATAAAATTAAAATATATTTTATTAAAATATAAAACATTTCATTCTTAAATTTATTTTAACTCTCTTCTAACTTCAATTTTATGTATTTTGGTTTAGGTATTTCAAACTATTGGGATTTCACTTTTTGGAAAAAACTCTTGTGATCTCACGGTTTGGGACTACGTGTGATCTCAAGGTGAGACAATAAATTATATGAGGCATGGCCCTGCCTGTGGCCATGGTTCTTCTTCCTTGGTTCTCTTGGTTCTTCTGTGTGTCCGTTCTTCCTCTGGATGCTATTTTTGTTATGTTCTTTTTAACTCTAAACAGTAAATGCAAGGGTAGATGTTGATAAATCACTCTTTAACAGTAGCTAGCTAAACCGACTCATAGTATATATTAGTTGGTGAATGCCATATTTTCATTTCTCACATTTTGCAGTTTAAGGTGGAGTAGCTGTAGTCGATCCATTGCTTTATTTTGCTTTATTTTGCAGTTTCTTTGTTTACTCTGTACAGGCTCGTAGTATATATACCAAAAGTTGCTTGTGATCACAGTAAGGTGAGGGTTATTACACAGTAGGGTTTCGGTGGATTATACGTAAGAAAACTTGTACGGCGGAGTGTTTGAACTTCCGATTTTATTTTCTTGCTGATGAGCTGTTCTCTTCGTCTGACTAAGTTAAGAAAATGAATTTTTATAAGGTAGGTCTGGTGCTCTTTGCTCTAAAAGATGGTATTTTACCTGTAAATTAATTAAGTTAGAAGAATGTAGTTTGGGTTTCAGATTATTTTGTTTGGAGGTTATGCATATTATACGACCCTTTAGAATAGACATTACCGATTCTTCTCCTTTAATGTTTCAGGTAGTCCGTGATTTATATAACAGAGAGATACTTCTCCAGATAACCAGATAACCAGGCTGCTCTGTTTGACATGAGCAACCACACACTTGTTATGGATGAAGTAGGTTTTGTAATTCATTTGGCATTTTGTCGACTACTTTTTTCGCATGCAGAAGTGAAGTGTTCTATTCTTTATTTTAGGGGTTAAATATGTTTTCAAAGCTTTATGTAAAATTGAAATTCATTTATATTCCAAATTTTAATACATTTGATCTCTGAATTTTAAAAATGAATGGAAACTCAATGATGTTAATTTCCGTTTTACGTGTTTAACGACTTTCTGAACTAACATTTGAGTTGGAATGTGTCAGATATTGTAAACGACTCAAATGTTGGTCTTAAACGTCTATTAACACATTCAAAAAATGTATTTAAGTTGGGTTATGAGAACTATATCTATTCATTTTTTAAGATTGAAGATCAAACTGTATCAAAGTTTGGAATAAAGATGAATTATAATTTCACGACGAATTTTGAGAACTAAAAACATATTTAACTATTATTTAAAGTAAATAAATAATAATAGTAATTATCATGTAATGGAGTGAAATGAAATGTCCAATTGAATAAAATGTGAAGTACAAAGAGCTATAATGAAATGAAATGTAGGAAAGTAGTTATATACTCATAGTATACACTAATTAGTGACAAAATTCGGGAGTATGGTTCAAATGTATAAAATTAAGCAGAAAAATACAAAGAGTCTAGATATATGCTTATGAGAAGTATCTTGGGAAGATATTATTAGGGTAAAAGGTGAAGGAGAAATTAGTAAAGATAGTTAGATTATTAATGAGTTTGTTGGTTGAGGTGTTAGTTTGGTATATACAAGGGAAGAAGGATAGGACAAAGGGAGATATGAGTGTTGGTATACTGACATTTAGTTATTTGTGCAAGAATAAATTCTGTATGAAGGGGAAACCTTGGTAGAAGAGTTGGAGGCCAAACCGGTGGACACAACACTATTCAAACAGTTTGTAGGTTCACTAAGGTTTATTTGCAATAGTAGGCCCGACATTAGCTATGGTGTTGGCCTAATCAGTAAATTTATGCATAATCCAAGATCACAATATATGACAGCAACTAAGCACATATTGAGGTATTTGAAAGGCACCTCTGACTTTGGATTGTTATTGCCAAAGGGAGATGAGCAAAGTGAAGCTGTTCATGAAGCTTTTTCGGACTTGGACTGGTGTGGAGACGAAGTAGAAAGGAACAGTACATTTGAATATTTGTTTAAATATCTAAATGCACCAATTTCTTGTAATGTGGCGGCTCTTTTATCCTATGAAGCTGAATACATAGCTCCGGCTGAGGCAACTTCTCAAAGCTTGTGGTTGGAGTCTATGCTAGAGTAGTTGAAACCGGTTTATAAGAAACCAGTACAACTATGTGTTGATAATAAATCAACTGAGTTTGTCAAAGAATCCAGTTTTCCATGGAAGAAGTAAATATATAGATACTAAGTCTCACTTTCTCAGGGATCAAGTGAGCAAAGGGAAACTGCAGCTTGTGTACTACTGCACTGAAGACCAAGAGACAAATATTTTTACCAAACCTTTGAGACAAGCTAGATTTTAAAAACTAAGGGGATGGATAGGTGTTGTGTCACCTAAACTTTTGAATTAAAGGGGAGTGTTGTGTCACCTAAATTTTTGAATTAACGGGGAGTGTTGTGTATAATCCAAAAATAGGCAAAAACTGAAACAAAACTGCTGTTAGTTTATGTTATGACAGTTATCACTTATTAAAAGACATGTACTGTTTCATTGATGTATAATAATCAGAAAGAAATCCTCGTTTCAAGTATTCCTACTTTATGTTCTTTTCATCTATCCTTTTTTTCGTGAGTGTGTGTATTCAATCTGTCCTAATACAAAATTTGCAAGAGAAAAGAGGAAATCAAAATTGATGAAATAAAAAATTGACGAGAAACAAAGATTATGATGGAGGACAAAGCTAATGCATCAATTAGGAGGCAAAAACGCTAGGAAAATAAAGTGAAGATTTTGGGCTACGAAGACCATTTTCTTGGTAACCCAATACTGGAGTTGATCGTGAAGGGAGTTAAAGGGAAAGATGCAAACAAGCATATTATTTTCAAAATCAGATTTCCATACAAGTATTGTTACTTGTTGAACTTAGATTCGATCATGAAGGTGATTTTAATATAAATGCTGTTAGAATCTTGAAATTTCAGCTTGTTGGGTGAACCTATAGCATTAAACTTTGTTGCGTCTTTGGATGATTGCTTGACAATGGAGTTAAGGAAAAATGAAGGTTCAAAGGCAGTCTAAGTGATTCATGTTATACAGGACCCATCTTCATCCCTATTACCACCTTAGCCTTTGGACTTTGGCTTGCATGCAATGTCTGTTGGGTTCCCATTCCTATGGTATGAAAGCATAAAAATGCTTTTAGGAAGTCAAATGAAGATCAAGGTGATGAAGATGAGCCACAAAATATAGCTTCCACAATTGAAGACAAGGTTGATTTTTACAAGGGTGTATTGTTATGGTATAAGGAGAAGAAAAAGTTAGTTAAAATAGTTAGAACATTAATGAGTTAGTTGGTTAAGTGGTAGTTAAATATAAATGTAGGGTAAAGGAATAGGAGAGAGGTTGATAGGTTCATTTGTAGATTGAACATTAACTCTTTGTTGAAGGAGAAATCTGCTTGGTTAAATCTGAAAATTTCAAGGACATAATAGAAACGCCATCCTCCCTTAACACACTAAATTGCTTTTTCAGGACAAACTTGTTATGGAGCCATTGAACATCAAAGGGGATATTATTTTGGATGTGATGGCCCCAATGATGTTTACGGGTTTGTGGTCAAAACATTGATGCTAGAAGGACAATCAATACCACTCTTGTCCTTTAACCTTGATTGTGGGGATTGTTCTATTAGACTTAAAAGTCCCATATTGCGTGCCTCAATTCTTGGAGTTTAACTTATATATCTATTGGGTAATTTCACTTAATGGCAATTGATTTTAAGAGGAGATTTGGAATGGTATGAGAGCCTATAATTCATCCATCTTGGCAAAATTATCTTTTCTTCTATTGTTTCAATGAATTAAAGGTGAAATCTGACACACATTACTTAGGTGTTGAGGTCATGGGTAGTTCATAAATACCCTTCTGTCTTAATCCATCAAGATGTCTTTTCAAGACAAAACTACAATGAAACCATTACCTCATATAGAGAAAGTGCTCTCTCTCTCTCTCTCTCTCTATATATATATATATATATATATATATATATATGGCAAAAACCTCAACTAACCAACTCATCACTATTCCATCTATTTTAGATAACTTCTTATATTCAAACATATATACAATGACTTTAATTGGATCAAGAATAGCAGTCTGTCTAGAGATGCATAGTTTACTTGTTAGTGGTTGTATTGATTTGACTCATACATCTTGCTAGGATGGAGGGGATGCCCGTTCTGGGTGCATTGAGGGATTGGCTAAAGAGTATCAAAATAATGCACAAGCAAATCCGTATATGAAAAATAGAAAAGGTGGCAAGGAAGTTGTATGTTCCAATTGCTTGGGTGGTGGAGTACTTTTGTGAGTTTCCATATTTCACTTTTAAATGTTGATTAGGCTGTTTTCACCTTCATTTTTAAAATTGTAAATTTTCTTTGGATAAAAACATTTTTAAAATAACTCTTGCTGCATGGTAGTCATGTAGATGTCATGTGTCACCCATGTCACACATTGCCACCTCGTTGACACGTGTTGACCAACTTTACTTAGGCTAAAAATGTATTAACCTCTAAGGATATCAGCACGAAAACGAGCATCTCCTGAAATGATTGCTTTTATACTTCCACTTGTCTTTGTAGCAAGTAAAAATATTTTTGTCTATCTGTATTTGTTTAAGATGAACCTGGGCATTTTAAATTAAGACTTCTTTTTTTGTTATCAATTGCTTTTGTTTATCAATGTGGAACGATATTTTAGATGTTGCTCTGGAAAAGGATGCCAGAAGAGGTACCATCCCTCTTGTGTCGATCCTCCTCTCAAGTACATTCCTCTGAGGTTTTGGCATTGTATCTGGTGCACTATGAAAAAAATAGAGTTTGGTGTGCATTCTATTTCTAAAGGAGTGAAATCTATCTTGGATTCTAGAGAAGTGGTTTCGAATAATAAAGGTATGGTCTATAAAATTCCCCTGTTTGCTCACAGGTAGACCTCCCATTTTAGTCTTCGAGATTGAAAGCGTTGGTCAATTTAATCATTAACTTCAAAGAATACTCACTCTTACTGCTATCTTTACAAAAAGTAAATTACTTTAATTTGTTTAACACTGTCTTTTGCAAGATAAAAGACAACTGAATGTGTTTTAGAAAGTCAGGGACCAATGTAATGGACATACAATTTCAGGGACTACAATGGGAGTTCACTCTTTGTATTTCATCTACATTTCTTATTCGTGGATGTATATTAGATAATGCTTGAGATGATGTTTGATAGTAAGTGGCATGTTGCTAGTGATGCAAAGGGATTACTTTGTCAAGTATCAAGGTCTCGCTCATGCTCATAACCGCTGGATTACAGAATCAACAATGCTTCTTGAGGCTCCTAAGCTCTTGGCCAAGTTTAAGAGTAAACCGCAGGTTCAGTTACCTTTTCACATTCTTTGGACCACCAATGGTCCTTTGTTTTGTTATTCTGCACTCCCTTTGGAATTATCCATGAAAATAATTTCTTCTATGTTGCCGAGTTATCAGGTTACCAGGTGGAAAAGAGATTGGAGTATACCTCACCGCTTACTCCTTAAAAGAGAAATTGTGCATTATGCCGCGCATGGTGACAATGATCCAATTTGCTGTTATGAGTGGCTTGTCAAATGGACCGGTCTTGGTTATGATAATGCCACATGGGAGTTACAAGATGCTTCATTTTTGACATCAGCAAAAGGCAGGAAACTCATACGTGATTATGAAAGTCGTCGAAAGAGAGTTGATAAACTGTCAAAAAGTCACTTTGAAGACAATGAGGTGCTTCATTTAGTTTAACATGATATACAAAATTTAATTTTATGGTATATATTACAGTGCCATATTTTTACTAGTTTTGACGGTCAAGGTTTTAACGTGAAGTTTTTAAATAGCTGCATTTTTTACACTCCTGAAAAGTCTGAAGAACGATATTAGTGTCGGGAAGCATAATGTCTTTTACTTCCTGATATAATTTATTTTAATCTGAACTGGTTTTTCAATTCTCTATAAATGTGCTTGCAGGTAAAATTAAATGGTATAACATAGTTTTGTAACCTGCAAAATGTGGAATTATCATCAGCTTTGGACTAATGTTTTATGTTATGAAAATTTCTGTTGCATTGTTCAACTTAAGTTATCAAGGCTATTTAAAAAGTTGATCGGTTACCATGTGCATGAAAAAAAAAAACGAGGGTTGTTTTACACGACAGTTATGTATGTCCATAAAATGGTAGGGATGGTAAAGTGTTATATCGTAAAATTGTTATTTTCACTTGTTTGAGATTTCACCACAAGTCAAGTTGGGAAACACATGTAATTGGAGATTCAAGTCATTTATGATTAGATTTAAACCTATGATGGAGACGATACTTCTGATACAAAAAGCAAAATCTCGACTTTTATTAGCCAATTGACTACCTTTATGAAACATGTCCTAAATTTATGTTAAAAGTATGTTTCTTTAATAAGCAGTTTGTTTGACACTGCAGGAGACAAAATCTTTCATTGTCGACTTATCAGTGTTGCCATTTGGAGATTCACCAGGCCTTTATAACCAGTATTTGAGTTATGTGAACAAGCTTCGCAAGTGTTGGCACAAAGGCCAAAATGCTCTTATTGTAGATGATCAAATTGACCAGGTCAGTTTTTTCTCCATATACTCTAGTTTTTGTGTTATACAGTGACTTCATGTCTTAGCTGTTCGAATTCATCTTTATTAAATGACATTTATCGTGTTTGTAGTACTTCATTTAAATAACATGTATCCAAAAAGCTATGTGAGTCAGTCTTTTAGGGTCTGTTTTAGTTGAGAAAATGTTTTCTATTTTAACAAGTAATTGTAGAAATGCTACCTTGTTTTAAATTTGTATAAGAAATGATGAAAACAATGATTTTGTCAAGAAAATGGAAACACAGTGAACAAACATCTGTGGAAGATAAGGACATGCGATAGTTTGCATACAATTTAGTATGCTTCCAAGGGTTTGAAGATATTGTGTATGATATGTGCACAAATATAGGATATTCAAATGGACAAGCACAAGATGTCAAAATGGATTAGAACTTGGGAGCCAGCTCGGCTTACCACAAGTTCGAGTTGGATTATGTTAACAAAAAATTGCAAATTTCAATACGGACCAAAAATAGAAACCTAGGCATAAAAAAGAAACAAAAACCCACCTCACTCTTAACAGTCCAACCCAAACACAAACAAACTTTTATTTTTTTGAAATTTTGGGGGAGAGAGGCAACAATGATTTGATATTAGATAGTAATTTGTATTTTTGTGATTTTGGATTGTATTTGGAGTTTAACACGATTTTAGATTGTATGTGGAGTTTAACATGATTTTGGATTGTATTGAAATTTAAGTTTTAAGATGAATATGTTGGATTGACTTTTGAGATTATTTTGATTTTATTTAGAATTATGATTTAGTTTTTGGGATGAATGATTTATTTATTGTTTAAGATGAGGAAAAAACAAATTTTTAAGATAGGTTTGAAATTTTTTGATTTTTGTTACATATTAAAAGAAAATGTTAGGTTGAAGAAGAAAAAAATTTCATTTTTTTAGTTAAGTGAGTCAATCTATTTAACCCATCAACCAGTGATGGGTCGGGTCAGACTCAAATTTTTTGAGCTGAGTAATAAGTGGTCAACTCATGGTGGGCTAGATTGGATGACCCGTTTTCACAGCTCTAACTCAGGGGAGAGGGAAGAAAAGAGATTCAGATTCAGTCATCAACCAAGCATGATGGCTATTATTACTTTGGTGCATGCTTATAGTGAAGATGGTGTCAAAAATTTGCAATGTTGATGAGAAGACCTTTTATAAGTATAATATTGCATTTGTTTTCAAACTGTCTAAGAAGTGTGTAGGTTGCAATAACCATCAATTATGACTATGCATATTAGAATTCTTGATTTTTATTGTTAAACTACATTTGCAGGAGCGCATTATAAAGGTGATTTTGTTTGTATTATCTTTGAATTGTAATAGCAAGAGGCCTTTTCTCATCATCTCAACTTCTACTGCCCTCTCTGTATGGGAAACAGAGTTCTTACATTTGGCACCATCTGCCAATCTTGTAGTTTACAAGGGAAACAGAGATGTACGGAGTGGCATCAGGGCATTAGAGTTTTATAGTGAAGAAAATGGTATATTATTTCAAATACTATTGTCATCTTCTGATATTGTTGTTGAGGTATTTTCTTATATCTGAAGTTTCATCTGATAAGTGACTCCAGAAACAATTTTGAATTCTATAATAAGTTTCAAAGTAAAGACTATTAATTTTCTTTTTGTTGCTCATTATTTTTTAATTTGATATACAGGACTTACATGAACTAAGATGCATTCCATGGGAAGCGATAATAATTGATGAATGCCAGCAATCCAGAATTTCAGGACACTTGGACAGTATCAAGATTTTAAAAACTGAAATGAAGCTCCTTCTTGTTAGTGGACAAATAAAGGTAAACTAATTGTGTTTGATATTTATATTTTTCATCCTATTAACTTGTATGTGATATATTTTCAGGAAGATCGATCTGATTATATCAAACTGCTTTCATTCCTCAAGTCTGCACATCATGGGCCAAGTATTGCTCCAATAGAAACTTCTTTCAGTGCTAGCATTTCCAATTTGAAGAGCCAATTGGAAAAATATGTTGTATTCAAATGCAAATCTGGCTCTACTAGGTTTGTAGAGTATTGGGTTCCTGCCTGCCTTTCTCATTTGCAGCTTGAACAGTATTGTTCAATGCTGCTTTCAAACTTAATTTTGTTATGCTCAGGCCAGAAGTCCGACTCAGTTGGTGCACTCCATGAGCTTATTATCTCTACAAGGAAGGTAGACACGAAAAGAAACACAGTTTCAAATAAGCTAAAATCTCATGCATCATATTTTTTTCCATTAGCTTGTAGTTCCGATATTCCTTTCTTCATATTACTTCAAATTTTATAGAAGCTATATCACTAAATGTTAATGCGACAATACGATCATAGTTACATATGTGAATTTATTTTATAGTGCTGTGACCACCCTTATCTCCTGGAGCCGGCACTGCATAATTCTGTTGCTAAGGGTCTACCTGTTGAAGAACATTTAGATATTGGTATAAAAGCAAGCGGAAAACTGCTACTTCTTGAAAAAATCCTTTTGGAAGCAAAATGTCGTGGGTTAAGGGTGTTAATATTATTCCAGGTAGTCATCTATTCAAATTTATTGTTTGTTTATCATTTGTTGTATTATTGTGAGTTCATTGACTTGTTATATTATATTGACAAAGCTCTAATGCTGATTGCTTGATTGTAATATTATGCATGTTTCATCGATGATGTAATACACATCTACCAACTAATATTTTGTTTATAGTGCAAAATTATGGGATGATCTGATAATACAGATATTGCTTGTTATTACATTGTTGTTTTAATCAGTTAATCTTGGAGGTCATATTATCATCATCATCATCATCTTAATATCATATACTTATTCTATACATTTTAACTTATACAGTACTTTTTATTTTTTTATTTTCTTCATTATTGTTTATGATTGTTGTTGTGATTGGAATTTAGATGAGCAGTAGCTCAGTTAGCAAACCTGTCTGTCAACTGAAAGAAGAGAATAAGGTCAAATTTCCCCCCTTATATAATATAAAGAGAGCATTAAGTTTGTTTTTGCTCTTTGACCAGGATATGTCTAGTTTCACTTGTAACTAGCAATAAGTTCCCTTACATAGCATACCTTTAGTATTGTTGCAACTAGGGCGCCCTTCCAAATATTGTGGTATCCTTTTCCAAATGATCATGGTATCCTTGACCTAGGAACCTTAATTCCATGGATGATGCGGACCAAGATAAGTAGTTTTTCCAGTTGAGTTTTGTTGTGGTAATAGTAGGAGTGGCAGCAAAAGAAGTAGAAATAGTAGAAGCCATTCCAGAGACAGCCACAAACATATTTGAGGAGAGGGAATAAAACCCTAAGCTTTGTCGAGAGAGCCTTGACCAGCTATCCAAGTGTGTTGAACTAGGAAGACAAGGGCAGAAGTGTGCCTAGAAGAAGCCAAGAAGATGAATGGCAGTGGTCTGATGTGATTTTAGCACCGTGAGGCGGTGTGTGGGACAAATGCACCTGGTGAGCGGCTGACGGAGATCAGTGCATCACGAAGTTGTGGTCACATGACCTTCAGGGTTAGGTGACACTTCTCAAGGTGCTCCTAACCTTGACTGTGTCAAACAAAATGGTGATGGCTAGAGACAATGGATAGTGGTGGTCCGGTGACAGGGCTCTTGATACCAACTTGAATTTGGATGTGATAAAAATCACTGAGTACTACTTAGCTGATGTGTGTGTGTGTGTGTCAATATATATATATATATATATGTGTGTGTGTGTGTGTGTGTGTATGAAAGAGAGCTTTATGAAAGCTGTAGAATACAAGTAACAATCATAATTTTAACACATACCACGTAATTTTTGGAGAGGAATTACATAAGAGAGCCAAAGCTTTTGATTGACCATAATTACAAGAGTTCTAAAGGTAGAGCTGGGCAGGGATTACAAAATAAATATAAAGGTAAGATAGGATGAAAATAAAGGAGAATAAAATCAAATCAGATCTGAATAATCTGATCCTGATCTTTGCTATCTAAATCTTCTATAATTCTTTTTTAAATTTAAAAGAAAAGCACATACAATTGTCAACAATTTGGTATAGTATTACTGTATTATTTCAGTTGATCACTGTTGTTACTTTAAGCTGTGAATTGTGAATGGAGTCTACTGTCTACTCTTTTATGCTGGTTGGCACAACCCATATTAGGAATATTACAGGGAAGTTGGTAGAATCAGGCCCGCCTAGAATTCTTCAAAGTTTGCGACGAAAATAGGAAGTCCATGGCTAGCATATAAAAATTGTCATCCAATTTTGATTTCTTGATACTGAAATTGAGAGCTTTCTGAAGTAGATTGTCAGATACTTCGTCAGTATTGCATTGCATTATCTTTTACAAGGACATCAGAATATGATTTCCATGAAATGCGTAAACTTGAAGCAGTGCAAGTACTTTGTCGGTACCGTGTCTTATTGAATATGAAAATAGTCTCTTCCTATACATTCTATATACCTTGTGAATATATGATTTTGTGGCTTTCTTTAGTTATTATTTTAACTATGTGTCTATGGTTTAGAAATACGAGAATTGTTGTGTCAGTACTGCGTCCTTGTTGACTTACTCTTGAATATTACATTAGTCTCTCTTCCTTACCTTGTGAATATATGAATTTTTTGTTTTTTTAGTTATTATTTATACTGCATGTCTAGGGTTTAGAAAATACGAGAATTGCTGCTCCAATTAAAACAAGGTATATCATATTGTGGCTGTTAATTGTCGTGGTTGTAAACTGTTTGTTTAAGATTCTTGAGGATTCAGTTAGCTCTTTTTCATTTCGAAAAACTACAGTCATCTTGTGGTTCTGGATCGATTGGAGATATTTTGGATGATGTTCTCTGTCAGAGATTTGGAAAAGATTGCTATGTGCGATATGATAGAGCTTATACCCCTAAAACAAAGGAAGCTGCTTTAGACACATTTAATGATAGAGACAGTGGTAAATTTGTCTTCTTGATGGAAAACCGTGCTTGTCTCCCTAGTGTTAAGCTTTCTTTAGTGGACATTGTTGTACTGTTTGACAGTGATTTTGACCCACAGAATGACCTAAGAGGTTTACAAAAGATGTCTATCAGCACGCAGTTGAAACAGTTAACCATTTTCAGATTGTACTCATATTACACTGTTGAAGAAAATATTTTAATGCTTGCAAAGGAGGGTATATCTCTTGACAGTAACGTGCGGTTGATTAGTCATAGTATTTCTCACACCCTTCTAAAATGGGGCACCTCTCATATGTTCAATAAGCTGGATGATTTACATGCCAGTGTAACTGCTGTTTGTACTCCAGACATTGCAGATCAAACTCTTCTGCATGATGTACTCTGTGAATTATCATCCCAATTGGTTTGTGATGCTGATGATATTGATTATCGTGAATGCTCATTCATATCAACAATACAGCAGAATCGAGGGGAATATTCGAGGAACATTTTATTGCTAGGAGAAAGAATAATGAAGGAACTGCACAGTGAGCCAGGTGCTTTTTCCTGGAGTGATCTTGAAGGAAAGTATCCTCAGTGGAAATTTTTGTCTGTTTCGTCTCGGAGGATGAGGAGTAGGGCCAAGCATTCTGATTACATAATAAATGAATCTGAATGTGAAGATCATACAATTATGGGAAAGAGGACAGCATCAAATGCTTCCAAGAAGAGAAAAGTGACCAAGGATAAAGTTGAGCCCAATAGGAGGAAAGTGTCCAAAGACATTGTTGAAACAGAGGGGAGGGAACTGTCAAATCATGCCATTGATCTTAAGACTAGGAAGGTCGGCAATGGTATTGTTAATTCTGGGCGCAGGAAAATGTCCAAGAAAATGCTTGCTTCCAAATATCGGAAACCAAGATTGAGGAGCAAGAAGAATTCAAGTGTTGCCAATAGTAAAAGTAAATCGAATGGTATGACTAATTTTTTTCTTCCACTTTTATAATTTATTTCTTCAACCAACTTTTTACTTGTAAACCATGAGTTTTATTCATGGCAGAACTATTTTCTTAGGTACTTGCTAGTGCTAATTTATTTTCATGCCCTCAGGTACAAATGGTTTGTCTAGTGTACTTGATTCCCCAGGGCATCAAACTACGGGAGAAACTGTTACAAACATGCAACTTTCAGAGAAAAGGAAACTGCTTGAGGGACCAAATAGCATCAAATTCTTGCAAAAGTCGGATATTTCAGGTCTTTGTGAGATTCTACATTTTCCGGTAGGGTCTCAATACTCACTTAACTATCATTTGCTTAAATATGCATTATTTTTATTAAAACTTTAGAAACACCTTCAGGTGGGGGTCATGGCTCCCCATGGTGGTGCAAGCATACTCTCTCAGGGAGTCCTAGTTCAAACACTACTAAAAATTCTCATATTACATGGAATTTTTTTTGCAAATTTGTTAAAAAAAATTGCAAGAAAAGACTTTTTCCTGTAATTTTTTCTAAGAATTTTAATTGGTAGGTAATTCTTTCGTGGGTAATTATTTCCTACAAAATTATAAAATTCGCAAGTATTTCCTACAAAATTTTATACAAAATATTTTACAAAAAGATTGACAGCAATTTCGTGCAAATTTTTTTTTATAACAAAATTTATAAGTATTTCCTACAAAAAAAATTCAAAACAAAATTGACAGGAAATATGAGTTTTTTTAGTAGTGAAACTTTCAATGACATTGAATCACCCCAAATCAGTTTCAGGCCTTTCTCCTTTCCATAGTATTAGAAAAGAACTGGTGCAACTTCCTCCCAAAACAAAACAATTTTTGTGACCAATGTGAGACATCTTAACATCCACCTTCCTCCATAGGATTGAATATTTGGAGCGTAAATTCTGCAGTGGCTTAAATTCAGGACTGAAGCAAGTATAAAACTATATTAGAAATGAATGAGGCACAACTTAACACCTAAAGCTAGCTGAGGTGAAAGGATCATTTTAGCCCGACCCGCATTTGACCCTCCAATAATGGGCCAGATGGCCTATCAGACAAAAACGGACCAGCAATCTTAACCCACCCTGCCACAGGATAGACCAAACTGCCACTTTTTTTTTTTATTTTTTAATTAAAATTTGTTTATATATACATATAAATGAATATTAAAAACATATTTAATCATATAAATATTTTCTAAACTTTTAATTGATTAATGAATATTTTTAATTAGATAAATTAAAATTAAAATTAAAATAATTATTATATTTACATGTTAAATTATCCTTATATAACTAATGATTGGAACTTAATTTGTAAGTGTTAATGATTTAAATTAAAATACTATTGCATATTTTCATTTTTAGAAAAAATATAATATAGAAAAGTTAATCTTTTAAATTGTTTTTTATTTTAATTTTTAAATTAATAAAAAAGCAGGCTGGGGTTGGCTGGTCTGTCTTTGATCCGCCAATTTGACAGTCCATCTGATTAGTGGACCGGGCAAAACAGACTGGTGGGTTTAAAATTTCAACTTGGCCCTTCCTGTTTTGGGCGGGTCTTGGCCTACTTTACTACCCCTAGTCTTATGAAGAGGGATTTAATCTATTTCAAGCTGATGGGGGATATCTTGATGAAAATCCTCTAAAAGATGGCTCTCTACCTATAGTTATCAGGCTTACAATAATCTTGGGTATATGGTAAAATTCAAGTGTGCAGTACACTATTCATGCAAGTATATGGTACGTAAGGCGTATATATATTGTGTGAAATGGCTTTGTTGCAGATTTTTATACTTTGCCTTAGGTTTCTTTTTCTTGCATTCTCAAACCCATTGAAACTTACCAAGAAAACTACAATAATGCTATGAAAAAAGGGAAGATTTATCATTTTAGTTTACAACCATCATCTACAAGACAAGTGTTGTTCCATTGGGTGATGGTGGCTACATGAATCACATGATGCCATTTGGCTCAGTTAAATATGAAATCCTTTGACATATTATTCACTATACGATTCCTTTTGACAACTTCTTCCAATGACCCTCCTTGTCTCTCTCTCTCTCTCCCTTCTCACAGGACTAAAATAACCATGCAATCTACTCCCTTAACCGGTGCTTCTATTGACCTTCTTTATACGTGTTGAACTAATTTTCTGCATCTTTTCCTGAATTAGTGTTACACCAATATCTGCTCATATATAATCATTTCATATCGTCTCCTTTCTTGTGTAGCCATATATAAACATTTGATTTGAGCATTCTCATTATGCTATTCTCATTTCTCTTTTGATCCCAATGTAGTTCAACTAGTATAGCTGGGTGATTAACAATATGATAAAACCTGCTTTTGAGCTTTGTAGGTTCTTTGTTGATCGTAATTGACCTTGATGCTTTTCTTCATGTGTAGAAAAATGTCAAGGTTGTTGCCCTGAGGATTCTTGAGCACATATTCAAACAGTACAATGTTAATTTCCAAGAAGTTTCTACTGTACAGGCTTTTGAAATATCTGTGGTTAGTATTTGCTCTGAATTTTTATATAAAAAACATTAGTAGCTAGTCATTTCAATTATGGACAAAACGTTGGAGCTACTAGAACTGATATTTTTTCTTTTAAATTCTTCTGCAAATAATTTGAATTCTTACTACCTTGTCCTTGTTTATTGGTTTAAGCTCCCCGATTGTTCATAATGCATGTCTGTCTCAAACTAGGTATGGCTAGCAACAGTTAGTTCTTGAGAACTTCTTTTAGCTTATGCTTTTTGTAGCATATTTTCTACACTTGTTATGAATTTTGGGAAACTGCTGGAATGTTGTGTGAACTTTTATGAATGTTTTGACTGCTAAGTTATGGTAATTTTTTAGGTAGGGCATAGCTTCCTTTAAAAGAAAATTAAGAATTCCAGAAATCTCAAAATAAGCTGAGAATTCACCATTCATTTTCTCTTTTTCTGTCTCAAATCACAGTGTATGGTTGGTCGAAAATCATGTTTGAGTTCAATTTGCCTACTGCACCAAATATGTTGCAAAAGGTGTTTTGGGCTGTCATTTTTGCTCGCTGCTGTTTGTGACTACTTGTTTTGGAGAAAACTTTGTGAAACCAATATTACTAGTCATAAAGCATTATATCATAGTTGTGTGATTAAACTTGTATCTCAGTGTTGGCTAGCAGCATCTTTGTTGAAACATGACATTGATAAGAAGGATTCACTCACTCTAGCAAAACTGTACTTGAATTTCAATTCCACTGAAGAGGAAGCCACCGATGTCTACTCAGAACTTTGGAGACATTTTCTAATTATATACAAAATGGACTGTGTGTTGAGAAATATAATATAAATGGTGCTTCAGAAACTAACGTGCCCGAGCTGAATGATTTGACCGAGGAAAAGCAGAAGGCTTTTCTGGATACTTGTGTTACAGAACTCGTGAAACCTATCACGAATGAACTTGATCTTCAAATGAAATCTCCCACTACAGTGGTTTCATGTGACCAGACTTCTACTCATGAAATTTGTTCATTTCCTAAGACACCTGCAAGTATTCCTGTGGAAGCAATTGCTCTTTCCTCGGAGTTTGGCTCAGAAAATGACGTCATGGAATCTACACCCTTAATAACTTCAGAAGATTCAGCTCTTGAGCACGGAGGCAATGATGTCAACCCTCGTACTGATTATTTGGAAAAACAGAGTCCTATTAGAAGTACAGATATTACACAATCTGATGGCAAAGTTTGCGAAGATCCTCAAATTTTAGTGAATGAATTGGCTGCTATTGAGAATTTTATGAATATGCCTACTCATTCTTTGCAGCTTGAAAGTGTTGAGGCAAATGCTGTAACTTCCATTGGTTCTGCTGTTCCTGAGGCCAGCCAGTGGGGCAGTGTAATGAGTCCTGTATGTGATGAGCCAACTGGTTTGAAGTTTGCTGAGACAACCTTTCCAAATACACAACCATCGGATGCTAATTTGTGGTCGTTGCCTCTGGTTAGTAGTTTTTGTACAAAAAGCCTTTTGGTGTTATTTTTCAAGTTTTTATTGATTATCTGTGTTTTAGAAACAAAACAACAAACTGTGGTCATTTCTTGTGTTGCCTCGTGAACATGACAACAAACTTGAAAGTCATTATGTACATCACTTGGGTGGTTAAGTTTGTAATTCGTTCTTCTAGATGACCCTAGTTTCTAGCCAAACATTTTTTCGAACAATCCAGGCTTTCCTTTTTCTTCCGTTTTCATTTACATTTCTATTGGATAATTATGTTGAGCTTGTGGTTTAGCTACATGTTTAGCGTAATGGTCTTGAGCAAAGGTGATATATAGCTTTTTTAGTTATTATTTAGTAATGTGAAAGCATCTACTATCAGATTCTTCAACATGTTAAAGGAAAAAGGATCTATCTCACTTAAAATTGTTTAGAGGGGTCCTTTTCTTCTAACAACAACCACATTAGCAGCTCTTTGTGAACATAGTTTTACACTTCCTTTAAAATAAAATGATAATCCAATGTTGTCAAGACTCAAAAGATGAAGATCATACTTGGAGTTGGGAGGGGGAGCATTGTTGCAATATCGCAAAACATAGGATGGTAATAAGGATCATAAGATTCTATGATATAAAACATTCCACATGCAGGATTGAGAAGCTTGCTTGATCCTATGATCTTGCTGCTGCAATTTTGCTTCAATCTCACCCCAGTCCAATTTCATGTTTCATATAGCTATATAGTGAAGACTATCGCATGTGCTCTGAGGTTGATACTTCCAGGGATGACATGGTTGACCATGGCTAGGGTGAAGAAACTGAATAGGAGTAGAAGACTGATGCTGTAACAAATGCATTTGTTTAGGAAGCAGAGATTGGTACTTGAAAACGCAGATTCTCAGACTTGGGCTTCACGTCAAATTTGTAGCACCCTTGGCATTAAACTGAACGTCTACCTTTTCCACCAGCACAACCTCTGATATGGTTCTGAGTACAGCTTAATAAGCAAAGCTATTCCACATTACAGTTACAATCCAACTAAGTCTTACTAGGAGTTAGTTAATCACAAGTAGCAGGAGAGACCCATATATACACTAACAGGGGAAGAGAATTGGATAATGCTGAGGGAAATAAGATAGGGGAGGGGCTTGAATGAGTGTATACTTTTGGGGACGGGGAGTTATTAGAGTGTTTCAGACTTTCAAGAGAGGAGGGGACTTTGGTAAGCGAGGAGTACACACTTCCCTATAATGTTCATTCCTATTTTTGATCTTTAGTTTTCCTTAGTCTATTGTGCTCATATTTGTCTGTGTTTTCTGGTTTAGTAGTTTCCTGTGCTGTAAGGAGCCTCTCTATTGAATTGTTTGACTTAGAGGTTACTGAAAAGAAAGATTTTCTTTATTATTCTAACAGAAATAGAATTATTTTTATTTTATCATAATAAATAAGATAAAATGGTCATGGGATGCTTATTTGGAGTGCTCTGAAAATATCCTCATCATATGCATTCACACCTGTTTCTCGTATCTTTCAGATGGCAATGTCATATATTCCATCTTTTCCGGAGCTCAATTCAGGTAGTGCTGTCACGCCTCTAGATGATATTTTTAATCATAGTCGTGAGGATCATTGTCACATTCACGAGGCTGAAGTAATATTGGAAGCACCAAATGACGCTGTGGAACCAGTTAACTCTTCCTTTGGTTCACCTGTGATACTGCAACCCTTCACAAGTGTGCCCATGAATGAAAATAGGACACATGTACCTGACAGCTTTACTATTCCTGGATATATGAACAGTGATTATATTCAACATCACCATGTGGCATCTGAAATATCCGACGTTGCCTATCTAGACTCGCTACTGGATGAAATGGACATAATAGAAAACACAAATGAAGAAGCCTTCATAGATCCACTACTAATTGCAATGGAGAGAATAGAAAAGGATAAAGAAGAAGCCTTCAAGATACATGAAAAGAAGGTATGAGCAGCAATCCATTTCTTTCTTTATCCCCACATTTTTCTTAAATCATAATCTTTGATTCTGATTCCTTCCAATTCCTTCTAGCTTACATTTATTTATCTGTGAAGCAGATATCGCAGCTCCGATCTGAATATAAAGAGGAAGTTGAAAAATTGAATGAAAAGTACAGGATTTTGCTTCAGAATGTTGATACTGAAGCAGCACTCAAAAAAATGGAATTTGAGACACAATGTAAATTAGTGTCAAGCAGTGAGGAATTAGCTGAAGTTTGGATCCATAATATGCTTCATGATTGTGAAATGGTCGTGGGACAATGCTCAGAACAAGGTATCGAGATCATGGTTTGTATATTTATTGAGTCTGTTAATTATCCATTTAGTGTATAATAGTCATTAGATAGAATAGAAACAGATTAGCGAGATTAATGGAAAGAAGTCTACATTAATTATTCCATTAGTAATCACCCATCTTCTTTACATTAGAATCCAACGCACCAATCCAGATTTAAATGTAGTCTAGACTCATTTACTAACTTATGAACCCTGTTTTTCCTAAACATAATTCTTTCAGCTGTTTACCAACCCTGATTTTTAAGTTTAGTTGTTTGTACCTTAACTGCATAATTATTGATGTGGTGAATGCAACTTTGCGTGCCTATTATTTCTATTTCATGCATATGCAACTCCTGGATCTACTTAGTAGTCTTCTTCTTCCCTTCTGCAGAGGGAATTCCCAGTTCTCATCAAGTTCACTCATAATTAACCCATCCTTGTTCACTCCCACTGTGATGGTCGAGGTCAATCCAGAAGAAATCATAGTCAATCCTCGGACAGGACAACCATTCCAGAAGAAATCAACCCCCTCAGAGCATGCTTTGATCCCATGATTCAGTTGTGCAACGATTTCCCATGATGGCTATGGTGTACTTGTCCCCTCTGCAGCTGCTTCATCTTATGCAGCAATTTTGCCTTGACATTATGTACAAATTGCAACCTTAGTATCATTTAGAAGAACCAGGTAAAACATGCTGGTGGGGCGTGTCCTGTAAAACACTAGGCTGATGTATTTGTACATCAAATTTTGAACCACTGTAATCGTCTGGTGAAATGAATGTAAATATGCTATATCACTGAACGACTTTTAAAATTGTCTCTGCTATGTGCTCCCCAGTATATGAAACAGGAAAAATATACTATTGTTAGAAAATAAAAAAATTATTATGTTAGAAATACAAAAATCATTAAGTAAATGCTTAAAGTGGTTTAAATTATTTAGTAAGGTTTAATATTATGCACACGCTAGAGGTTTCAATCCAATGGATTGAATGAGTTAACCTTGTAATCTTAAGAGTCTCTTGATAAGAAATTGAAGTCTTATTCCATTTTAAGGAATAAAACGAGAAATGAAAAAGCTTTATAAAAGCAAAATTTGAACATGGGGAAAGTCATCAGCACTAAATTTATTAGTATTATATTGTTCAGAAATACTATGAACTGATAAAAATGATAATGCCACAACCTATCACCAAAGAGGGGAGGACAAGGCCTATTTAACAGTTGTAGGTTCAGCAGTAGTGAGAAGAAAATAGGGATAAAGACACGATTTGACAATGTCTGACATGGATCTAGTTTGCATTTGGTGAATGGATTGGGAAGTGGAAGGAACAATAGGAGCATGATGTGCAGTCGTGGAAGGAAGAAGAGGTAAGTCAATGGCTAGATGAGTGTGGTAATTCATTGGAGGAATTATCAGGACAAGGTGGAGGTGACTCAGGAGAGGAAAAAATAGATGTTCAACAACACCATTTTTATATGATGAGTGTGTGAACAATTAGTTTATGATGAATCCCAACAGATTGGAGAAAACGAGTTAGAGGCCTAAACTCACCTATCCAATTTGTTTGAACTTCTTTAATTTTCTGGTTTAATTGCAGGTTAACATGGGTTTTAAATTGTTTGAACACTTGCAATGCATCAAATTTGTGCTTGAAAAAATAAATCCAGGTATATCAACTATAAGCATCAACAAAGAAAATGTAATAATTGTATCCTAGGGATGATGGAATGTAGGATGGTCCCCAAAGATCACAAAAAGAAAGTTGCAGGGGACGACTAAACATAGTTAAAGAGGGTTGAGAGTTAAATTGATGAGATTTCCCGTACAACATGAAACAAATAAGTCAATATATCTTTTATTTACTGAAGAGATATTACAACATCTCAGAACATTATGTAAAATAGTAGAGGAAGGTTGGCCTAGTCTATGGTGCCACAAAGAATATCAAGTAACGGTTGGAGATGATGTAGGAGTGGATGATGATTACTGGTGTTAAAAATGGAGTGTCAGGACAGATGACAGTGAGAGGGTCTGGGTGAAGGATGAAATGGAAGAGAAGAAACTAGTATAACCCATTTGGACCAAGATATCTCGTAAGAAGAACAGATTGATTAACCTGTGACTTGAAAAAATAAGTAGATGAGTCAAATCCAAAATAGATATGGTTATCTTCTGCAAATTTACTAACACTCACAATTTTTACTCATGGAAGGAATGTGTAAAGTATTTTTCAGATAAAGTGTGACATGAGGTTTAATATGTTAGAAAAAAGTGGCAGAACCAAAAACGTGTAGAGGCAAACCTTGTCCATTCCCTAGAAAAACATTGGCATCTGCTGGAGTAGGTATGGCTTCCACAAGATTGTTAGGATCAAAAGTGACATGATGCAAAGCTCTTGAATCAATGAGGAGATGGATTGGCAGGAATGAGAGGTGGAGAATTAGACGGTGCTGCATATAAAATTGTGGTTGACCCTAAGGATGTGAAAGTTGCAACTCGAACGATGATTGAGATATCACATTTGGATTGGTGTAGAGGGAAGCCCATTATGGCCACTGCGACAACCTCGATTGCCTTTACCACGATGAACATAACCACCACGATGAAAAGGATGAGGAGAATAAGTCTGAGATGAAGCAGATGATGCTTGAGCAAGCTGAACAGTAGGAACATAAACTGTTTGTGAATTTGCCTGATTGAAAGAGAAATTGTCACCAGATTGTTTAAACTTCTCAATTCTGGCTTCCTAGGCGACAAGTAGAAATTTAATTTCATCATAAGAGAACAAATCAAGTTTGTTATTGATTAACGATATGAAGGATTCATATTCAACTAACTGGAAGCCCTTCAATTAGAATGTCGAGCTGCTCATTTTCGCAGTCAGGATCACCAATGAAGTTAAGAGAATGAAAATTTGTTTTGAGACGGAGTAAAAACCCAGTGATATAGAATAGGAGAAGAGAACCAAGGAGGGAAAAGTGGATGTGTTGGGAATGTCAGCAATAGAAAACAAAAATTACACTCTGGAATTTTACTATAATATTAAATTACAAGGTCCTATTTGACATGTAGGAAACATTAGAATAAGGCTTTCCGTATAGATTTACTAAAAGGCTTGTCAAACCAATTGATTATGGTTTCACTTGCATAAGTACAGAGAAAAAATTTATAAAAGTGACAGTAAAATTAACAAATTGGAAGAGGAGCTCCATTCCACTCCCCGAGGCATTCCAGAAGAGGATCAATGATTTTACCCTGGCATATCGCTGTGAATAATTTGTCAAACTCTTCACCTGGTGACTTCACCTTTTCTCCAGTTAGCAGGCCAGTCCCTAACTCCTCTCTCACAAACTTGTAGAGTGGGTAAGATCTGCATTCTTTGATCTTGTTTGGAATTGCAGCTTTGCCACTCTCATAAGCAGCCCTTGCACTTTCAACCTCCTTTGGCAAGATGGTCTTCAACTCCTCCTCAAAGGTTGCAATCTTTTGAAAGATTGATGTGTTAACGTCCTTCTCATTCTCTGCATTTGCCAGGGCATGGTCTACAAGCACTTGCCTTAGTTTTTGCATCAATGGGTATGTACCACTGCATGCGTCATCTATGTACGAAAATACATACTCCCTGTCAACCACTTTCAGCAGATCCTTTTCGCAAAATCTTGAAGGGTGGAGTTCTCCGTTGCCACCTGTGGTGAGGGTCCTCTTGGAAACTTGACTCACAGTGTTCTTCACCGAGCTTTTCAAATTCTCCTCCAAATGCCTCAAGTCAATTGCTTGGCAAAGTGCCATCAAGAAGGAGGAAGACATGAGCTTAAGGATCTCAATAGATTCATTTGTCTTCCTAGCTGAAATCAAACCAAGAGAGTTCACGTCTTGGTTGTGTTGCTCAGCACTTTGGACATGGCTTGTAACTGGATTTGCGAGATACTGGAGTTCGGAGCAATAGGAAGCCATGGCAATTTCAGCTCCCTTGAAACCATAATCCAAGCTGGGATTTCTGCTAGCAGTGAGATTTGAAGGCAGACCGTTGTTGTAAAAATCATTGACAAGCTCGGAGAATTGAGCAAACATGAGTTTGCCAATGGATGCAAGAGCCAAACGTGTGTTGTCCATGGAGACTCCGATCGGGGTTCCTTGGAAATTACCACCATGCAGTGCCTTGTTCCTTGAAACATCAATGAGAGGGTTGTCATTCACAGAGTTAATCTCTCTCTCGATTGACTTGGTGGAGAAACGGATGACTTCAATGAGAGGACCAAGCCACTGAGGTGAAGTTCTGAGGGCGTATCTATCTTGTTTAGGCTTTTGCAAAGGATCAATTTCGTGGAGCTTCTTAGCATCCTTCATGTAGGAACTTCCATCCAAAATGTGCTCCATGATGGCAGCAGCCTCAATTTGACCAGGGTGGTGCTTTAACTTGTGTGTCAAATGATCAGTGAACTCGGGCTTTCCTTGCATCACTTCGGCAAAAATGGCTGATAGAACTTCAGACAACACAGCCAGTATATTTGCCTCAAAGAGAACTATAGAAGCCATGCCAGAACCAACAGCCGTGCCATTAACAAGGGCAAGGCCTTCCTTGGGCTGCAATTCAAAGAACTCAGAATTGATGTGAGCCGATTCAAAAGCTTGCTTGGCATTAAGTACTTCCCCAGAAGGTCCAACAGCTTTGGAGTTGGGTCTGCCAGTTAGCAAACCAGCAATATAGGAAAGTGGAACAAGATCTCCAGAAGCTGTGATTGTACCACGAAGAGGCAAGCATGGGGTAACGTTGTTGTTAAGGAGCTTGGTGATGGCTTCCAAGATTTCAAATCTGAT
>Ga0214542_1000844_pt1 | contig 59239 bp, 24 predicted proteins | sample CNSS1metaG_FD_160096 | JGI IMG/M metagenome (GOLD analysis project Ga0214542, IMG submission 160096) | Root nodule microbial communities from cowpea collected in UCLA plant growth center, Los Angeles, California, USA - CNSS1 | ecosystem: Host-associated > Plants > Roots > Nodule | place: USA...
TATTTTTTTAATTTCTATATATATATATATATATATATATATATATATATATATATATATATAATATAATTTACTTTAGAGTGGGATTTTGTAAATAGATATTTAATTTAAATACATTAGTTGATTACATGATTTTAAAGATTTAATTTAGATTTTAAAACCAAATAAAACAAAGAGTCAAAATATTTACTATATTATTTTATTTATAAAGGTTTATGTGAAATTAAAAATTTTATACCAACTAAAAATCAGACAAATTTATAATATATAAATATAAAAATCCCCATTTTAATTTTATAAAGTTGAATTAATATAAAACTTCAGTTCTTAAATTACTTTAGAATAATCTGAAACCTATTCCATCGTATTTGTTGTTAGATTGGTAAAAAGTGTTTTGCTGTTTTAACTTTGACTGCATGGAACCTTATAACAATTTTGATTAAACATATTAGATATACAAATGAGAAGATAGAGAGGCTCTTATCAATGGATTCTGATAACTTGTGTGGAAGTAGTTATATATCTACTTAATGCTATATTTCGGTAATGAAGGAGTTTCTTTGCTTCAAAACCAATTAGTTATATATACTATAGTGATTAATAATCATAAGCTATAATGAAAAGACAAGTGTACATAGTACAGTGACACAATATATGGTATAGTTTTAGTGACCCTAAGGATATTATTAGGATATGGACTTGGAATAGAATTTAAGATTTGATGATAACATAATACTTGTATAATATTCATATTCACATTATTTTTATACTTTTTTATAAACATTCCATTATCGTCTTCATAATTTTTATATTCTAAGAAAACATAAATTTAATTTTAAATGTTAGTGTCATTTAAATTGTGATGTTATTAGAATTCATTTTGATGATTTGAATACAACACAAAAATTATTTTGAAAGAATAAAAATATTTGGAAACATAACTAAAGCATGTGTTATAGTATGACCAAGGTATGTGAAGGACTTTGAAGTTAATATTATAAGTTTGCAGGAGTTTATTTTATGCGGGACAATGTTAACATAAATTTATAGAAAACAAATAGAAAGAAGAAAATTGTATATTATTGAGCGTGTATAAAATATTACATGAGGTGTGTTATATATAGACACAAAAGTAAATGGCCTATCCTAAAAAAATTTTCATGACCACCTTCACTTCCCTCACCAAAACCATCATCGTACCGATGTTTCTTGTAAAAGTGTACTGCATTGCTGTAATTAGTCTTTCTCTGTGATGTAATTGAGCTTATCCAGAAAAAATAAAAATAGAAGCTCAGCAGAAAAAAAGAAAAATAGAAACTCAGCAAAGACGTCTAGATATGAACAAATACACTTCATAGTGATATGCAAGAGAAAGTACATATATCCTCTCCTTATAAAAGAAGAAAGAAAACAGAAAGGCTCACCTAAATGATCCGATATACATACATAATATACATTTGAACAAGCCACAAACAATTGAAATGATGCAACAAGAAAATCAAGCTCTTTATAAAGACTCGTATGAGAGTAGAGAGAGTAAAAATGAACCTGAATATCTCGCCGGCAATGTTTTGGGAAAGATCAAGCTTTTCCATATGCCGGCAAGTCATCCTTGGCTCAAATCGTACTCTCTCTACCTCCTCATGCAAGTCATTTGAGCACACAATATTAAACTTCACTCACACTCTCTTCTATCTACACTTACATATTTCAAACTCACTCTATGCTCTTGTTACATTTATAAGAAGAGAATGTCAAAGGCCGAAATTCTTCCTTGTCCAAAATCGTTTTTGTTATCTAGAATCATTATTCTTGATGCTACTTGTAGCTTTGTGAATGAATTGGCAAGGAACAAGCCAAAGTTGACTTTGCCCACACTAATTTTTCAAAACTGTTTGTTGATTGACTCATTTGTACTGTTGTTGTGGGAATAGAATAATATAAGAGAGTGCAATCATAGTACCCATGTTTGTGTTATGGCATTGTCAATGAGAATTTGATATCACTTCTCCCAAATATGTGGATCATAAGAGTGTGTGATAAGATTTTGAAATTGCGTTTCACAGAATCACAGTGCCTAATTAACAGTTCTAATCTCTTCTGCAGTATCTTGTATTGTGTAGGTGTTTTTCTTGCTAACTCTCCACTCAAGTTACGTACAAATTTTACACTCTTCTTTTATCTTTCTTTATGATGCTTCAACACAAAATTTTACTTTTCCTGATCCAATAGGAGAGTTTATGAATCATTGGCGTGATTAGATATATAATATGGTTTTTTCTGCGTGTAGCAAAATGGTTGGATCCTTCTTTCATGCTTCAGTGTGTATAACTGGTGTTTCAAGTTTCAGGAGGAATCTTTTCTTCCAACAGTGAACATTTAAGAAATCAGACTTTATTTATGTTATTGATTAAGTATATAAATATATTTCTCAATATTTTTAACACATAACTTTTATTTCTTTTCTATAATTATCGTAGAGATACGTAATAATAACTATTATTATCGAGCTAAATAAATAAAAATATAATATTTCTCTTATTTATATTTCATAAAAATAATAATACTAATAACTAATTTTATTTTAAAATAATAAAATACATGTTGATTTTTGTTTAAGTTAATGTTTTGGACAAGGAAAAATATATTTCTGGTCCTTAAGATTTAAAAAAATTAGAAATAGTTTCAGATGAAAATTTATATACCGTTTGGTTGTATTTTTAATAATATTGGTTTTGAATCTAATTTTTTTTATAACACAAAAGTTTTTCCTACACGTCATGTTGTGTTATTTAATTTTTTTTATAAATAAAATATTAACGTAAGTAACAATTAATTTTAAAAACATAAAAAACTTCAAAAATTTGACCTGTGGAGATGAAAATTGCTAATATGGAAGTGCAGAAAAAAACAATGGTTTCCCTCCAACCACAACCTTCATGTTATTATTTTAATTATATTATTATTACTAATAATACATAATGATAACATTATTTATAATTATAATTAATATATAATAATAATATTAAACATAATGATAATGTTATTATTATTAATATTATGTTAATAATAATATTATATGATATATATAATATAATAATATAATAATATTAATAATATAATAATAATATTATTAATATTAATAATAATAACAATATTATTATTATATATTAATTATAATAATTAATAATAATAATAATATTATATCTATTATTAGCTTCAAAAATAACATTATATTATATATAATTAAATGTTAATAATACATTATTATATATTAATAATACATATTATTAAAATATTATTATTATTAATAATAATAATAATAATAATAATAATAATAATAATAATAATAATAGTAGTAGTAGAAAGGTTGTGGTTGGATGAACCTTTTCTTCTTCTGAACGTCTTATTCACTATTCCTCCTCCATATGTTGGATTTTTTACTTAATTTTTTATTTTTAAATTAATCATAAAATGTGTGGGTTAGACGATGTTAATATATTCTTTTATAAAAAAATTATATAATACATGACACACAATTTGTCACGTACGAGAAATTTTGACGTTGTTAAAAAAATTAGGAACTAAAATCAATACTTTTAAAAATATAAAAAAAAAATGGCATACAAGCGTCAAGCATGGAATATTTCTAATTTTACGTAATACTTTAGTGACCTAAACATATTTTTCTTCTTAGTTTTATGTGAATGTCATAAAGTTTTAACACTTTTCATATATATAATGGACTATTAAACTTAAAAATTTTGTTTTGTGGGTTAATATTTTCCAAAAAAAGTTCTAATATTTTTTTTAATAAATATTGATTGCTTTTTTTAGGGTTAAATAGTTGTTACTTCGTGAATTTTAATGTGAAATTTGAATTCATTCATGTCAGAAACTTGTATACTTTTCAGTTTCCAATCTTTAAAAATAAATGGATATAGTTTTCATTAACCTATGCTAAAAAAAACTATATGTTAAATGTGTTTTCCAGCTAATATTGAAGCAAAAACGTGTAAAACAGTATAAACAACTCAAATGTAGCATGAAATGCATTTGAGACATTATAAAATACTATATCAATTCATTTTAGTCCCTTTGGGTAACTTAATTATTAAGTCATTAAACTTGTGTATAAATTTAGTGATTAAATTATAGGTAATTTAAGCAATATATTTTAGGGAAATTGGAAATTGTAATTTAGATCGATCATAGAAGTAAAAACAACAATGAAATGGATGAGTAATTAGTAATTTATTATTTAGTTTTTGCTTTGGGTTGATTACGTTATTGATTAGTTTTTGCTTTGGACCAAATGTGATACTTGAATGCTTGGTCTTACTTTGATAGAATGTAATATGCATTGTATTGTATAAAAAAGAGGAAAATGTTGACTGTAATGTGGCTTGACAGAGTGTGATATGCATTGTAAAAAAATGAGGAAAATGTTGGTTGTAATGTAGTTGTAATGGCAATGTCAGTAAACTTGTCTTATTTTGATCTTAGATTTATGGACTTTGTATAACTTGTAATTTGATCTCATTTAAGTCACAATATTCTTAACTTTGTTTGCAAATTCTTGGATGTGCTTGGATGCAACCTTTAAGATGCTTGAAAATGATATGGATTTTGGGATTGTTGTCTGAATGCAGGTTTTTGAACTGGATGCAGTCTCTGGGATGTGCCTCGAAACCAATATTTCTTTTCGAAATTTATAGAAATTTGCGTCGGCCAAGCCCTCGCTAAGCCGACACCAACAATTTAATTTAAATAGTTTGTGTCGGCTGAGCCCACGCTACACACACTCAAAGTTATTTTTAACTTTTTTTTTTATTTCCATTTTGCGTGGGCTTAGCCCACGCATAAAAAAATGATTATTATATTCTGATGTGTTTTCTTCGATTAAGCCGACGCGAATTAAGCCGCAAATCTTCGTCCGCTCCTGACCGACGCAAATAGCCTTTGAATCCAAGAAAATGGCGTGGTGCACCACACCGTCACTGGGCTGACGCGAACTTCCTACTAGTGTCGGTTTTGGCTTCGTAGCGTCCTTTTTGGGACGACGCCAAAATGCCACATTCTTGTAGTGGTAGAATCCTCTACAATAGCATTCATCTAAACATCATAGATCCCACCTTATAATATTTTTATGTTTATGTAAGTAATAAATTTGCGGAGAATTTTGTAATTTATAACACTAACAAATATTTGTGTTGGTATAATAGACATTAAAGTTTTTATTTTGGGTTTTAACCACATTATGATAAAATTTGTTCGTAATTAAATTTTTGTAAAATATATCGTAAAATCCATTAATTAATGGATTTTTATTGAAAATTCATTGATTAATTTGTCACAATTAAATTCCTTCAAAATTCGTTGATAAATTCATGAGTAATTTATTTTTAAATTTTATTATTATTCAATTTTTTTAAATTTATCGGTTAATTTGTCGGTAATTATTTTTTTTTAAATCCTTAGTATTTTTGAAAATGTATTGGTAAAATGTACATCAACTTTTCTATAAAATCTGACAAAGTAATGGTGATAAATTAATTGGAAATTGATGAGAAGAAAAGGAGACGACAATGAGAAGTGATGGTAGAGTTGAAAGTAGCAATGATGGAGGAGGAGGATGGGGTACCAAAGACTATGAACGCGATGATGTTAGTGATGACAAATACAATGTTGGTGAAGGAGGAAGAGAAAAGAATACAAAGAAGAGAAGAGGAAAAAGAAGATGAAAGAAGAAAAAGACCAAATTGCAATATTTATCAATGAATTTTTATTGAAGATTGAAATTTGTTAATAATTATCGATGGATATCTTCCAACAGACAATAATTTATGAATTTTGGTCATCTATAATTACTAATGGATAATTACTGATTGATAATTACTGATAAATTTTTATTGTTAGTAATTACAAATAAATTTTCTCATCTTTTGATAAAATTTATTGATAAACATTTTATCAACATACTTATAATTGCCAATAAGTTATTAGTTATTTTAATTTATCGATAGATTTTGATGATTATCAACAAATTTTAACTGTCGATGATTGTTTTTGTAGCGAAACAACTTAAAAACAATTGAATATCATAAGAAAATAGTGATGAAAAGCGATTTATGAGTGGAACTAACAGAAAAATCTACACATGAAACATGTGTAACAAGTGATCACAACTAAGTACAACCTAATCCTAGTCACTATGCATTGGTGAAACATCATGATAACGAAATGAGAGGTCAAAGACATGCCTGAGATGCTCTAGTCGAAATAGCAGAAAGTACAAGTTTTTAGTGAACAGAAGGAACTCTACGAAAGAAGAATTATTCTGCAATAGGAAACCGATTATGTGATACAGATTATGTTATTGGTAGAGGAATGATAATGGTGGTTGGGAAGCTAACAGACTCGGATCTGGGTCTATCATAGGCAAAAAAATGTAATCTACTGCTAGGTTATGTGCGCTAAGATCCACAAAGTTGAAACGTGAAAGATGAAAAAGTGTAGGAGTTTTTGGTGTTGGATTGTGTGGGCATTGCACACACCACACCTCTCTATTATCTTATGTATAATACTTGTTGAGTCTTTCGAGAAAGAATCACAAAGGAAATACAACACTAATGAAATATCAACTTAACTCACATATAAAAAAATTGACATTATTTTAGTACAAAAGTCTAAGATAATAAATTTATGAATCTTCATTATTATATAATGTTTTACTTTCTCATTTTTATCTAATATGAGACTTGTTAAACTTATCCTGACAAAACTTTACTTGTAATATATACAAATCTTTTGTTGCAAATGTTCAAAGACTTTACATGAAAAGAAAAATAGCAAATAAGAGCCAAGGAAGATTTTACCGAGTGATACTACACAACCGGCAAGTCATCCTTGGCTCACACTTACCGATTCACTCTTCCATGAAAATCACCTTTGAACAGTTAATTAAAATTGCAAGAATACTTCTTTTTTTCTATCTGTTATGGTATTTTGCTTCCGCAATCCATAGCTGGTTTACATATTTATAGATAACGTAGAGCATGCATTGATGTGAAAGATTAGCATGGAATTAATGTTGAGATAAGATTTGGGTTATGGGAATAGAACTTGGGAGATAGATTCTGTCACTTGCCAAAAGAGATAACTATATGTCAAGGGTCAACACACATCTAGAATTTGTTCAAAGTGTCACACAAAAGGGTGAAGCGCGTTCGAAGCGTGTCATGATGCTATATCGATCCCTTCTAGGTTAATTGTTAGCAACAGCTACTACTTTTTTTCACTCTTTTCTTTTAATGTTCATCACTTTTGTTTGTGCTGTTTTTAGTCACTGGTTTAAAAACATGTGCTTTGACTTCATGGATAGTTAAACTTTGTTTACAAACCGTAACGATATAAGTTCCTAAGTTAATGGAAATACCGGTTAGTGAATCCAAATATATAAAGTTAGAAAGATAAGATAAAAAAAACTTCAAATACTTAGTAATAATTTTAATAAAATCAGAAGATATATTTTTCCCATCCGACCCAAATCCATCTAGCAGCATAGTTAGGAACAACTATCGCGTTCTCAAGATATTTTTCGCTTTAGAGAGAATTGTCATCTTCATAGACGGCACCAATGTTCCAATCCAACCCAAGCCTGTCCAGCAGCATTGCTAAGAACAATCACCATGTTCTCGATATATTATTGTTTTGGAGCGTTGAACTTCGTCACCATTTTACTTTTAAAAGGCGTACCGTTCAAAGAGTTACTCTCTTTAAAGCTTTGAGATAATAGACATGAGAATTTTGAAAATGTCTGGAATCAAAATTGGTCATCCTACACAATATATCTGGATTACAAATTAATTTAAGGATTAATATATGCCATCTAGTTTTTTTTTTTTTATGTAACATTATTTCCCTTAATCCATATGCAGTACTACAATAGAAAATTGTTATTAGGATTTTGTTTTCTAAGATTCAATAGTTTACCATTATATATTAGTTACAAAAACAAAGTAATTCACAGTTATATTATTTTTTAATCAATATTAAATAGTTAGTGGATTAAAGTTTGTAGGTTTTATATATCTAATAACTATGGGTATATGAAGAACGCAACAGATTTGCAGATAATAGAGCATCCTGAAAGCAGAGATACCATTATTTTCCTCCTTTACACCATATAAGTATGTCTGAACCGAAAGAGAAACATGTGGTGCCCCATGATGAGGAAGAATTTATATATGATGAAGCTTATTCCATATAATAGTTCTGTCATCATCAAGAGATTATTTCCGTAACCAGGGGATCGATGCTGATGTGAACTTATTACCTACAACGTTCAATCAATAACTCCAAACCACTAAATCACAAAATGTCCCTTCAAGATCTCAAATCTGTGCACTCCATTTATAAATCTAGTATTTAGATATTTAAAAGTAACAATCACATTTACTATTTGGTTTAACTTGTACGAGTTATAGGTAGAAGGTAAATGGATTCATAACTCATCAATAACAATCTTTTATTATTTTTTTTCTTTAAAAAGACAAAAATAATTATTAATATTTAAATAGTTTGAATGTTTAATTTATTTGTTTTTCAAATTATCTAGGTTGAATTACTTTACAAAATTTTTAACTCACCAAAAGATGAGTTGTGTTTAGCAGACTCATTCTTAGCTCAGTCCATAATAAAACCGATCAAACTATCCTTATTTGTGAGATGTAAACGATATTATGTCTTCTTCTACTATAGAACACATTGAACTAGTTCACATGCATGAAATTGTTGCCTAAATATAAAATAAAAAGGCCACAAATATATAATTGTGGTTTAAAACTACTAAGGCCCAATTTTATAAACCTTTGATTATTTAAGCAACATTTTTTTAAATGTTGTTGGTAGAAAATGTGGGCCAAACAATAAAATCGTGGCCTCTTCGTTGTGTTGTATCCTTCTCAGTTATAATGTACACAATCTTCTTCATACTTATAGATTAGGCAACGTTGACATGACAACAATTGAAAAGTCATTTCCCAAAATAAGAATAAACCACAGTTTTTATTGTTGGTTATATAATGAGTTTTATTTGCTTTAAACTTAAAGAACATACAAAAAATGCCGCCTATTTGTTTTAAGCAATACGGTAGAAAATTTTGATAGTTATAGGCAACCATTGTTAAAATGTGGATACTTTATACCACATTTTTAAAATTATGATAATTTAACTTAAATATTTTTAAATTACCATCATGTGATCCAATAATAATTAAATTGTTGTAAGCTGCACTAATGGTCTCGTGGTGGAGGGTAAGTGGGCCAAGACACAATCAAATCATGACACTTTGGTTATTACAATCTTAAGTGAAAAAGTTGCATCCTAACTATTAGCTTTAACTTTCGACTTAGTGGTAGCGCTCATATAATACTTGGTATCAAAGTCAATCTCACAAGTTTGATTTTGAATGAGACAATTGTTCAAGAAGAGTTTAAATAATATGTTCTAAATATAAACACAATAATTATATAATCATTGTCACAAGAACTTTTATCATGGAAGTATTGACCTTGTTTAATTGAATCCAAAAAAAAATAAATTTAATGAACTAGTGAGAGGAGATGTCTTCTTATTTCACTAAGTTATATACTCATGGAGATGTCTTCTTAATTTTTTTCACAAATTAGATAGTAAGAAAAAAAGTCATTGAGATGTTGCACGCATTATCATTCATAATGAGTGTAGATAAAATATTTTATAATGTGCAATGTATTCCCTTTTTAATTAAAAAAATTACTCATATAAGTTGTGAGTTGAAAACGGTATAGTTTGAACGAGTTTCTTATGATTGGTACATACATCATGGTAGAGTGATTTTAAATATTACTTATCATTATATTTAACATTTATGATCTAAATGGATTTTCATTCAACATAATATTAACAAGTTTTGATTTTAGTTTTTTATCTATCAGGTGACACACTTACTAATTTGTTAGAAGTTGAGTGATCTTTTTAAATAACGTATTTACAGTCTCAGTAGAGTTTCATTATTGTTACATAAATGTCCACATTTTAAATTTTTGAGGATATAAAATAAATAAAAATTACAAACATCGAGCATTATAAACGTATGTAGTTAAATATGTATTAAAACTTGTCTGTATAAGATTCTAGAAAACGAAAACTTGAGGAATCCACTATCGTTATCATTCTTCCAACGAATGTCTCTTTCATGTTGTTATGCATATTGCTCTGTCTCAAAATATCGTAATCGAGTGATTTATGGTTTATGGTGCAAGAAAATGACAAATGAGATTTCTGGGTTGACCTTGTTGGAGTTCGTACCTAAACCTGCATGCATGAATAATGTTATTACAGTCATCATCAAAAGATTACGTACCTTATGCTGTACACTGTTAATGCAAACTTATTCCATAGAATATCAGTATTTTGTGGAGGTCAAAAAGTCCAAAGCACAAATTCAAGCAAATTTCTTTATAGATTTGCATGTAAATCAGAATGTCTTAGGTGTCAATCCTTTATATATTATCACGTCTAATTCAACATTATAGTGGATGAAATAATATGTTCCCACTCTTTTTAACGTAACAGATCAAGAGTCACAATTTAATTATAATCCGACTCATTTGGTTTTTATCACGAGACAATTGATGTCACTTATAAAAAGAAGTGAACTTTAAATCTAATTCAACTCCAGAAAATTAGCTTGTAAGATAATATTTATACCTATATATATATATATATATATATATTATAAATTAATCTTATTTTTAATCAATATTTCTTATTGAACCCTTTAAAAAAACTTCATCAATAAAATCAGAACTTTAGATTTGTCTTGTTATTGGTTTAAATCTTTATAATAATAACAATAAAACACAGTGTGCATTGCATTAAAACTTTGCAATAATATGCATATACATACAATTATGTATAAATAATTATGAGACATATATACAATAGGACATTACATTTTGTATAATAGAACTCAGATGATATAGTCTAGAGAATCTTTTTTGCACGGAAATTATTTGTAATAGAAGATTGACCATGTGAAAAATATGATAAATTATTCTGAAACAAAAACAAATCAATCTTAAAGGAAGAACACAAAATCATGGAAAGGAGGTCTGCCCTTATGTGACAATTAAAGATTCCCAATAGTTAGCTGAAATATGAGTAGGGGTGTGAAGATATCAATGACTTTTATTAGATTAACAATATAGCACTATGGAGTGAGACTTATGACTAAGCACGTACACAATGAATCCATCACATCCTATTCATTTTAAATTAATTGTTGTGTTGTGATGCTTCTATCTTTTTGTTGAAGACAGATATAGGCAATCAAACATTTGATCCAAATTATTTGAAATTTTTACATACACATACATTTGTAATAGGACTCATGTTATTAAGATGAGAACAGAGGAAGACACAACAATAAGATGTAGAAATTAACTCTTGATAAAATATTAGCAGGGATAAAATATTTCAGAAAGAGTGTTTCAATACATATAAATTGTGTATAAGAGTTAGAGTACCCTAAATATTACTATTTAAATATATATTTATATTTTCCAATTAAAAAAACAGTAACATCACACGACCATAACAATATAAGTAATGATAACGACCGTTAATAAGTGTTTTTCTTAAAAAAATGTCGTTGAGCAGAAATTTTTAGTTGTGTGGACCTGCATTATGCAGAGTCTTGGTTTTAGATTTGCCTTACATATTCATACTTTTTCTTAAGAAAATGATGAAGTTCATCATGTATTCAAGCTCTTTCTAGTCTCATATGAGAAGAAAGAGAACAAAAATGAGCCAAGTTGTCTCGCCGGCAACATCTTCAAAAGAGTAAAACACTCTTCTGCTAGTTGCTTTTGTAGCAGATGCCGGCAAGTCATCCTTGGCTCAGATGTACTCTCTTTGCCTCTTCATGCAAGACATTTTGAGCAATTCTTTGCTCTTCTCAATCGTTTCATGTTTGGTTTATATAAGCAAAGAAGGTGAAAGGGTTGGTGGTAGAAGAAGTTATTGGCCCCATGCTGCTCCTTAAGCCTTATCCAAAACCATTGTCAAAATATATATGTTTGGAATCAGATTTTGTAGATTTTGCTACGTGTTTGTTGAAGAATTTGGCACCACTACCTAAAGTTGACTTCCTCTTTTTCTTCCTAAATCTGTTTCTTAATTGGTTATGATGGTGTAGTTGTGGGAATAGAATATATGAGGAGGGAAATGGTTAACAGTGCTTCGTTATGGCACTGTGGATCAGAATTTGTTCTCAAGAATAGTGTGCTTAGTCTTTTTCTTAGGGTAGACACTTAATATTAAGTACTACTTTCACGTACATACAACACCAGATACACTGTCAGGCTATATTTGATGAAAGAAAAATAATTTTTTGACAAAGATTTGGTTCACAAAGTTACCAAATAGAGTAACTTTTTTATTTTTTAATGAGAGTTAAGATAATAAAATAATAAAATTTTAGAGGTTTTTTTACTAAAAATGATTATTTGTCAAAAAAAAAAAAAAACTGTCAATGTATCATTTCCCTTGATGAAACTAGATATAAAATCACTTCAATTTATTAGTTAATTTTATAAAATTAAGTGAGATTTATAAAATTTATTTCTTAATTATTAAAGTTATGAATTACACTTCATTAATATATTTAAGTGACGAAGAATCAGAGGAGAGGGGAGCGTTAAGGTCCCATTTTTCTTTTAAACTATATGTTTGAAACTTTTTAGATTATAAATAGTACATACTGACAATAGAGGAAAATTAAATCGGATATCTTTGTATTTGTTTATAAAATACAACATTTAATAATAATAAATAATAAAACATAAAATATATAATAAAGATTATTATTTTTAATTAAAATATGACTTTATTTTCTTTTATGAAATATTAGCTTAATAATTACCAATTTATTTTACCTCTTATAAGTTTTTGTATATTATTTTTTTATGAATATACAACCAAAATATATGAATTTCTAATTTGTGATTAGATTATGACTATTTTTTTAGTCTTAAACTTTGTTAAAAAAGAAAAAGATATATTGATAAAAGAAATAAAAGAATAGATTCATTTTTTAGAAATGATAAAAGAAAACTTATCGTGAAGATGAAATCAAGATATATTCAACCCTTCACATATTACGAAACATGATACTAATGATCAAATTGTTCAATTAGAGAAACTCTCTTTCTTTAGGTTCAAAGAATCACATGTGAAGGAGTTTCATATTAATTGTTGGAACGTGATATAGAAAAAAACAATCCTCAAATATGAGAATTTTTTTTTTTACCAACAATTGTTAGTTGTTAGCTTTTGTTAGAATATGAGAATATTCAATGAGTCAAAGATATGAAACTAAAAGAGCTTATATAAAATGGGTTCCATATCAAATACAATTTCAAGATTGAGTATCCAACTTTGAAAAATTTATCAACCATATTTGAATTATGTCAATATCCGGAAAAAAAAATGAAAGTCAATTATATTTTAGTTGATTGGTTGAAAGTCATGAAGATTATCAAAAAGAGATTGCGGAGATGAATTTCTTGACATTTTTTTATTGACAAATATTAATTGTTAGTATTTTATTAATAAGGGAATTCAACCTAAAACCTCTCTCACTCATCTTTTAAATCTTTTAAACTAATTTTATATATATCTTCCAAAAAATGATAGCGGATGACCCATATAATTTCGCACCCTTCTTTCTTGAGATTCACTGGTGTGGTTGGATGAAGAATTTTAAAAGAGTAATTTTTTATAAATAAAGTTAAATGTTTTAGAATAAACAAGGTTATTTGAATAGAAAATAAAAAAAAATTAAAAAATTGTGAGTATTCTGAGTATTTAAAACTATGAAATTTCAAATTTTATCTATATAAAGCTAAAAGTTTCAAATTTATCATATTTTTTCCTTCTCGTATTTATCATTCGTTTCTAAATTTGATCTAAACTATAATTTAGAATATATAGAGAGACATAAGGTGATTTTTAAGAATGTGAGTAGATGCTGATAAATATTTAGTATGGCAGAACCAAAACTTTGGACATGTTTGTGACATAAATTTTTAAAAGTGAGACAATAGTCAATACATAAATCTCTGGTATATAGAACGGAAGCAATGGTTAGTCACCAAATTCAGAACCAAGACAAATTCACTAGAAACAAATCTCCTTTCAATTATGTATGTTTTGCTTTGTACATGGATTGAAGAATTATATATTATAATCTTTTTAATAAAATAATGAAAACTATTCTTTTTGATTGGAGTTTATATGTGACATATAAGTCTTATATGTACGATGTATTTGACACAATTTTTATCTCAAAATTTTATTACAATGTTATAAATTTTTATTTTTATATGATATTTAATTTTATCTATTTTATTTAATATAAAATTTTGACTCACACTTAAAACTTAAACTATGTCTAAAATAATTAAACACAAATTCCCAGATATTCTATATGTTCTCGATACATCCTTATCCTTCAACACTTTTACAACAATTTACTTTCTTCTCACATGTAAAATTCTGTGCTTCTAAATTGCCTTCTGCAGAATTTCTATGTTTGAATATAAATTTTATATTGAGAAAAAAAAAATGTTGTCTTATGGATGCAATAAATGAGTGTGTAATTAGAGTATTTTGTGAATGAGAAAAAGGAAAAAATATGTCTTTAATTAACAGGAATATATCTATATATGTTCTTTTTTTTTTGTAAGGACAGGATTAGAAAGCATTTTTGTAGCATAATATACCCCATTCAGTGTAACCATTCAAAAGAGAACATTGTTTGGAGTATAGCCTCAAATTAAGTGATACAATTTTTCACTTATTACCATAATATTATCACTTAGGTACTAAATAATATTGTTTACATGTGCGACCTAAACAAAATAGGTTAAGCTGAGTGTAAATTAAGAAAAAGATCCATTTATAAGTAAGTTCAGTACGTAATTTCGTTTTTAGGCACTAAAAATAAATAAAAAATTGTAAAAAAGATTTATTTTATCTTAAAAGTAATAATTAATTTATATATTTCTTTTTAGTATAATAAAAACTTATAATTTAAACACAAAAATTTTAATTTCTATAATTTTTGTTTAAACTCATTAATAATTAAAAAAAATTAAATATATATTTTAATATTTAATAGTTACACATGTTTTATTTATAAATTAATTAATAACAATATGTAATTAACATTCAAGAAATATTCACTTTTTATTTTTATGCTAAAACTATAGCTTTTTTATATATTAAAAGTGAAATGCATTAATAATTTTATATTGAATATCACTAAAAAAACTCATAAATAGTCACTAAAATAGTCACTATTCTAAATCAAAAATTATATTAATTTCTAAAGTTAGTTATCAACACTAAAAATTAGTTATCAAAATTTTGACAACCGAATAAATTAGTTTTTAAATTAGTCTCTAATTAATGAATGATTAGTTTAGTTTCCAATTATATTTTTTTTATAATAGTCACTATTTTATTAACTAATAATTTTTAATTTTATAAATTAGTATACAAATCGATCATTATAAGTGAGTAATTATTTTTTGTTTTAAATTAGTTTTTAATGGTAGACTTAGTCTATTTATTTAGGAAAATGATATTTTAACTCATTTTTTTGACTCACTTTTAACCCATTGCTTCAATCACCATTAGATCATCCTTTTTTATTCTTTTTAGTGATGTGATGTGATGATCTAATGGCGATAGAAATGATGGGTTAAAAGTGGGTTAAAGTATCATTGTCCATTTATTTATTATATTATCTCATTGGTGCTTTCTTTTGAAGAGAAATTATGCCAAATTCAAAATGTTTATTTGCATGTTCTATATGTCTGCCATCAAAACCATATTATCTATTTTCATTCTACATTAGCATCAAACCAAAATTAATTTATTATTTGCCAATGTCATAAATGTAATTGTAATTTGTTAGAATTACAAATTGGTATCTGTTTATGAGTGTTTTGCATCAATTGTCTCTTCCTTTTCAACCTTAACATATATTTATAATGCACTTGACAAAGGTAAAAAGTTGCCAAAAACATTGCATGGTTCCATTTAAAGTTTAGTTGAAGTATCATAAAAGGTGGAAATATTCTACCCATTATGCAAGAAAAAAGAAAAGAAAATTATTCTATACACTTTATATTCAAAGGTTGAGAGAAGATATAAAAATGGAATAAGTTCCAAACAAGGACCACTACTTATATGTAGAACAAATCATAATTGACTTTGAAATTTATAAATTGATTGAACATTGCTTATCAATCAATTCCTAAACATGAACGTCAATGATAAGGACACGAATGGGATCATTTTCTACAAACTTCTATTTTATTATATTCATCAATTATTCTACATTTCTACTCCAAATATATAATGTTTTATTAATTCACTCCAAATTCCTTATAATGAACTATCAAATCCACCATGGAATCTTATGACTGTGTTCCTTTTCTTCTTTATCCACTCATGATATCAGTCACTGATTAGCTTTCTTTTAATATGTTTTGCAGTAAAATTTGCTAATTTATATTTATAAACTATTATGATTATGTTGTTAGATATACACACTTAATTAAACTATTTATTCAAACACTTCCTTCGTGAATGGCTTACAAACCTTGTTTATTTATTTATTTTAAAAGAATTTAAGAGGGTAATTATTTTTATGGAAAATTTTAATTTTCTTAAATATGTTCTTTAGAATAATTTTAAAACAAACTAAAATTTAAAATTTTTATCAAAGAAATAAGATTACTTTTAAAATTAGAAAATTTTTAATTTTACTTAAAAGTAAACATTTTAAATTCTTTGTATTTATGCATTCATGTGCATTCAATGTACTTAAAATATTCGGACATTATTGAGATGATAACTTTTTAACGTTGATTAGGATTTAGGATGTTTATTGATATTAGCAGAAATAACTTTTCATTTCAATTGATAGGATATTATTGTTTTTTTTAGACGGTTTGGTCGAATTTTCTTAACCAATGTCAATTTATTTATTTATTTTTACGAATGTGGACTTCAATTTTTGTTTGACTGATGTTTGTGAAGATTCCTTTGTGTCTAATAGATATTATTATTCTCTGTGAATAATTTGTTAACTTTTTTTTAATACTTACTAGAAAAACTTCTAACTAGCATAAAATAATAATGTTTTTTGCCCATGTTACACAGATTATGAATTTGACAAAAAAGAACTCTAATAAACAACATCAGAAAAACAATTACAATTGACGTTAAATTAAGTAATCATAGTTAATATCAATTAAAAACAATAATGATAGACATTAATTGGGAAAAATATTTATCAATTTCAATTAAAAAATTCTTGATAAATTTTGATTGAAAAATAACATCAACTAAGATTAACTAAAAAGTTATCAATATTAATATTTTTGAATTATTAATAATTATTTAATATTTAACTAATATTATATATATGAGCAATAGTATTTCAAATGATTGTTCCTACTAAATTATGATTGAGCTGTTCTACACATCTAGGAATATAATAAATGTTCTCTCAACATTTGAGTGGTAGACATAGAATCTATACATGTAGAATCAACAGATCCTTCCACCCTGTCTATTAAATTGTCTAGCACATTAGAAAGAATATAAAATAGGTAAATTCAAAATTCAAAAGCTAAAGCATTTAATTCTTATACATTTGCAACAAGAAACATTATAAAATCAGTGTAACAAGTAATTTATAATACTATGTATACTTGTTTACCTTTTTTTTACATCGTTGACATTACTAAAAAAATTCATACTTCTTGTTAATTTTGTTTTGAAAATTCTTTTTGTAGAAAATACTTACAAATTTTGTTGTAAAAAAATTGCAAGAAATTGCTACTAATTTTCTTGCAAAATATTTTGTATAAAACATTTTTCGTAACAAATTGTGTAGGAAATACTTGCAAATTGTAGAAAATGATTACCCACGAAAGAATTACCTGTCAATTAAAATTTTTAGAAAAAATGACAGAAAAATGTCTTTTTCTTGCAAATTTTTTAACAAATTTTCAAGAAAAATCTCATGTAATATGAGAATTTCAGGTAGTATGAGTAATGTTGTGTTGTAACAAAGTTTATAGAGGTTCACAAGAGAAGAAGAAAGACAAATGTAGCCAAAAACAACTTGCCGAAACTAAAGAACATTATAGGCTGACATCTAATGTATGCATTCCGGCAAGTCATTCTTGGCTGCAAATAACTCTCTGCCTCTTCTTGCAAACACTCCAAAACCAAATTTGGGAGATGATTAGGGTATGGAAGTTCATATATCTGGGAACGAACTAATAATGTTCAAGTTTTTGTTGTACAAAAATAAGAGCTTGTTTGCATGCTTATATAGAGAAGAATGGTAGTGCATGATCATTCTAATGGAGTTGTTATATATTTTATATATTCTCCTATTGATTTTCTAGCTAACTTTTCGTGAGAAAGTTTTGCATGCAATGGTGCAACCAATAAAAGCTTGACACATAGAGAATAAATCCTTTTAATTATTGGTCACAATATGTAGAATAAAGATGTCTGCAAATTGATTTTTTTTTTCTTCTTTTGTATGTATTAAATTGGTATAGAATATAATCTTAATGTGTGTGTCGAGGAGAGAGAGTTTGAACAAAAGGGTATGGTGGAATTAAATGCTTCACCCATATTCATTTTGATAAAATTAATTAATATATATTAAGTAAAAACGTAAATAAAAGAACTCTAAATTTACCTCCATCGATCCGACATTTGACTTGGACATGGAGACGAGACCAGAAACGTGGCATTCAGCATATTCTTAGAAAGTGGTTTCAACTTTTAATGATTAGGATTTTGTTAATATATGTAGCATTGTAAAATAAATTAATAGGCCAACAAAGAGAATATTAATCGATATACAAAATCATGAGCACGAAGCCAAAAAAATTATACAAAATAATCATAAAAAATGATTAATACTGAAAATTTTAGAGTCTGTATATTTTGATGAATTGACATTTGCCTGTGAAGGATCCGTGGCTCCTTTTCTCTGTCAAATCAAAATACTTTTTTTTTTGCCATTTCATCTTTAAGAACTCCATTCCCTTAATATTTTAATTTTTTCAAAAAAGTTACGTCTTTTTTCAAAGTTGTTACTTTTTCGTGATATTACTTCGAGTCAACAACTTCAAAGAGAAGTTTTCGTCCCATGCTATAGTTTATTGTGGGTCTTATTATTTTAGTAATTAAGACTTTTTTTTATTATCTTTGTGATGGTAAATCATATTTGGAATGAAGTAACTATTAAAAAAAAATCATATTTTTTTTGTCAATTTTGTTTTAATTTTTTTTATAATGTATATTTATAAATTTTGTTATGAAAAAAAAATTGCAGAAAATTACTATCAATTTGTATGTAAAATCTTTTGTATAAAATCTTTTCTACAACAAATTTTGTAAGAAATACTTGCGAATTTTATAATTTTACATAAAATAATTATCTGTCAATCAAGATTTCTAGAAAAAATACTATAAATTTTATTTTACAAATTTTTTTAACAAATTTACAAAAAAATTCTGATATAATATGAAAATTTTTAATAATGAGTATACATATATGCTTGTCTTGGTTACTCTAGGTTTTACCTAGTCATAGTTTTTATCATTTTAGTGTGGTTTTGTCTCTAAGAAAATTTGATCACAACAATCGTTATCTACGTAGAGGATGGTTAGCGCCTTTGTATAGTCCTTTGAACATTTAGATGTACGTGATGGCAAACCTATCTCAAATTATTTTTATGTTGTAATTCTTCAAGAGGACGATCAGTGGAAGATGTATGTAGGGCTCTCCGAAAGAAAAAAAAAAAAAAGATATAAAATATTATCTTCTACTAAAAAAGGTTAGAAATTCAAGAAAAGTTGAAAGTTTCACATTGATATAAAAGTAATTAAGATATTAGTATATACATAAAAATTCATAAATTTATTGTCTTATAATTTTAAGTTGAAAATTATATATTGATCTTTTATATAAGTTTGTTTATGATTCATTGATATCAAATATCTTGGTGTCTCCACTCAAAAAACCTCACAAGATATTAGAATGATGATTCATTGTAATGTGTTTCGGATGAGTATGTTATAAAGTGAAAAATATCAAGGTTTATGAATTCTTTGTATCGAAAGTCTTCCATTTTAAAGAAATTTATTCTATTGTAGAACGAACTTACAAGGAATTGTCACCGCTAAGATATTCATGCTTAAGATAAATATGTTCTAATGTAGAGAAATTGATACTCTTGAGAAGAATATTGTTAGGAATTGAAGGTAAGCTAGAAGTCTCGTATTGGATACAAAAGTGAATAAGATATTAGTATTTAAATATAAAAGTGAGTAAGACGACCAATATTTAAGTAGAATGCCATAAACCTATTATTTTCTTGAAAATAGTATTTAAGTCATTTATACGAATTCATTCATGACTCATTGGTGTTAACGTCTTTATCATTTTGTTACAATAGACTTTTGTATGAAAGTCTTATTAAAAAAACTTTCGTTACAAGGAATTTTCAAATCGAGAATCCATCATCATTCTATAATTTTTCTTGTTTGATTCGATCACCCAGCTAAATCAACATTTGTAACATCATGATTATCAAACACCTAAACAAAAATCAAATTAAAATGAAGGCATGTTTGACAGCTTCATTCTCATGTTAATCCATGATCACACATCAACACCAATCACGTCAGACACTTTATCACTACCCATATCCAAAATTACAAAATCATCTAAGAAAATGTGATTGTAATGTGTAATGTAAAATTAATATCAATTACCGAAATGCTCTCATCATATATAAAATTAACCGAATCATCATGTTATAAAAAAACATTGACATTCTTTTAATATATTGGTCTTCTCATATATGTTTTTAATGAAGAATTTTTAATTTATACTTATACTTCTAGCTTTGATTGTATAAATGTTAACAGGTATAAAGAGATGTAGTTATGCAGAGTACAGCATGAAGGATGAGAGAAATATAAGAGGGAGCAAGTGAGTGGTGGATTCAAGGTGAGACTTTATATGAGACTTTATTATTGAAGCTTCACATATGGTACTCATGTATCTCTGAGAATTCAGCTGTAGCAGCGGAAGATGGGAGGAATATGTAAATTTATGATAATTTAAATAAGGGTTAAATATGTTTTTGTTATCTTAATTTTCAGGAAATTTCAGAATTAATCTATTTCAAAACTTTGGACTAATTTAGTCATTCAACTTTCGAAATATGTGAATTTAGTCATTTTAATCAAATTTTGTTAAGTTTATTTGACATTTCAAGCACGTTTCATAATAATATTTGATTTAATATTAAAGCAAAAATGTGTCAAAAAGTATAAACAACTCAAATACAATCCTGAAATGCGTACGGAACATCAAATAAACCTAACAAAATTTGATTAAAATGACTAAATCTACATATTTCGAAAGATGAAGGACTAAATTGGTCCAAAATTTCGAAATGGACTAATTCCAAAATTCACTGAAAGTTAAGGGACTAAAAACATATTTAACCATTTAAATAAATACTAAAATTAAATTAACATCTATTAATCAACAACAAATTAAAGAAATATTAAAAATGAATAAATTAATTTAAGCTGAATTAATAATAATTTAACTGAACATTAAATAAAAGAAAAGAAAATAGTGTAGTTATCTAACTAACTTAAGATAAATTATATTAACATGATTAAATCAACATAATAAAAAATATTAAATAAAAAAAAAACTATACAAAATAGAAAACTGGACATGTTCCAAGCCATACATCATGTATATACTAAGAATATATTTTGCAAGTAATTGCCAACACTGTCACAATGTTGGTTGGGATATGATTTTTAGGTTTGTGGTCATACTTCATAGTCCTTAGGGATAAAGGGGAGGGTATGGATGATGTTTTTTCAACTCTGCTTTATGTTCTATGCTACCACTTCTACCTTCTAATTAATGGAATGTCTCTTATTTTTGCTTATAGAAAACATAGATCTCGCAGATTATTTTAAGGTAAGAGAAACAATAACCGATATGTCCTTCTTTTACTTATTATTTAGAAATATATATGTCACTGTGTAAAAAAAAAAATTTATAGTATATAAATAGATTTTAAAATTCAGTTTTATATTAAAAAACTCTACTAATTTGGAGCATCATTCTACTCCATTCGTTGAACAAAGTCTTATTACCACAAGTTTTCCCACAGTTTTTGGGACATGAGAGTTTCCTCCATTCCTTTTTACAGATATTTACGATTAACTTCATTTTTAATGAATCCAATATGGCCAAACTCTACCTTGGTTCTTCCAACAAATTATTTCTTTATGTACATTTTACCTCTACTTAAAAATATAAAAAAATCGAAAACAATGCATATTATTCTCTCTTTTTCAGGAGAATTATGGTTGATGTTAGATGTATATAAATGAACATAAAGAAGTATATATGTTTTAGACGAATGATTCTGCTGCTGCAACAATGCAAGTGATTTATATATAAAGAATATCTTCCGACAGCATCACAGGAGAAGAAGAAACCGGAATGTAGCCAAGAGAAACTTGCCGGAAAACCGAAAATATATCAATCAAACACTTAACACTGAGTAGTTAGTGCCGGCAAATCACCCTTGGCTGCACTCCACTTTCTGGTTCTTGGTGTGAGCTTAAGAAGATGAACAAAATGAAACCATTGTTGCATGAACAGTGAGCATGCACAGGTCCATGCTGAACCCATTTTGCAAGTGCAAACCCTGAAATTCATCCATTATTATATAGCCATGGAAGATAGAGACACACAGAAATTAGAATATTCTCTTGCAACTTGCAATTTTTTCCATCTCACTCTTCACTGTGACTATTAGTAGCCACATAAGGAGAGTGCCACGTGTGTGGCTCTGAGACCATCCACGATTGTTGATTCTTTTTTATAATGTACACGGAGTTCTAGTTTGATTATGAACCATTCAAATGTTAGAGCTAGAAGTGATGAAATATATAAGTCATTATATTTTGCTTATCAAAATAAACGTTAGATGGTATGGTTTAGAAATTAATATTTGTGAAGGGTAATAGGTGCATTGATGAAAGCAACAGAGAAAGTGAAGTTGATAGAACATTTTTGAAGGGATGAGAATGCCAAGAAAAAAGGGAGCAGAACAAGAATTGCAGCAAATCCCAGAATGAGAATGAAGACCGTGACCGGCGTCATCTACCCTAGATGTTGGATGAAATAAAGAATTTAGGATTAAACATGATCGTGGTCCTTCAAGTGAAAATTCAAGTAAAAATTCGAATTAGTCTTTTATAAAACTTTAGCTAAATTTAGTCTTTTTAACTTCATAACTACGTGAATTTAGTTCTTTCAAGCAAATTGCATTTCATAATAACATCTGAGATGTTTACATCGTTTAACACATTTTTTGCTTCAATATTAGCTAAGAAACTATCATGAAACACATTTGAAGTGTCAAATAAACTCAACAAAATTTGGTTAAAATAACTAATTAAATTCATGCAATTTTGAAGTTGGGGGACTAAATTGGGTGTTGGTATCGCGCAGCGGAATATTTAATCTATGGTAAAAAAATCAAGAGGGGGGTGAATTGGATTTTTATAAGTCTTAACAAGTTTTAAAATTTATCTCAAAATTTAAATGATTAACTTAAAATAACAGTTACTTTAAATGCAAGTGCAGATAAATAAAGAGTTTAAAGGAGAAAGATGCACAAAAAATAACAGTTACTCGAAAACAAAGTTTTGCAGTGTTAATCGATTACCCAAGATGGTAATTGATTATCTCATGTACAAATTTGAACAAATATTTTTATAACTGCCAGTGGTAATCGATTACCTTTCAAGTCATTTTTCAAGAATCAAGTTATAACTGTCAGTGATAATCGATTATCTTATTTTTTGAGTTGGTAATGGATTATTATAAGTTGGTAATCGATTACCATACTGATTTTTGTGAAAAAAATGAGTTTCTCTCATAGGAGTTGCGAGCTGACTGTTGTTCTAACAATTTTGCACCTAACTAAAAAAAGCACCTAAGTAGAAAAAGTTTAAGTATATTACAATAAGAATCTTTAAACATAAACTATATTGTCTTCAATATCTTCAAGTGTTTTCTTCAGCATCTTTATCATCATCAAAATCTTTTAATCAATCTTTGTCAACATTGGGCCAAAGTTTCGAAGAGGAACTAATTCCAATTTTCACTGAAAGTTGAAGGACAAAAACATATTTAACCAAAAATTTATAAGAAAAATATATAAGAATATAAAAATCACAATTTATTTTTTATCACAAATATGTTAATTATTAGTGTTTTCTTAGAGGTGAATTGAACTTACAATTTCTATCACCCTCACCTTCAAATTAAATTTTCAGATGTTTGAATTGCTGGAAATAGGAAAAAAGTAAAAGACAAAAAACAATTAAGTGTATGTGTATTATTCCAAAGGTGCTTTTTTCCATTTTTGTTTATGAAAGAAAATATGTTTGTACTCAACCTTACAGTCTTACAGATCAAACGACTATACGTATATATCATTTCAACATTTTTTTTATAAATGGTTCCACAATTTTTATATATTTCTCTCTAGTAAATTTAGTCAATTTTTTGAGAGATTATTTATAATGGTCTCATCAAATGTTTTTCTCTCTTTTCTTCTTGAACTTCACCCACACATTTTTGCTAATGTCTACAGAAATTTCAAATGAGCAATTAATTCACAAATTTGCAATAACATTGAAAATTCAATATTCTTTGCCTATTCAACCTAAAATAAAACTTGTCCTAACACAAAGCAAACCAACACGCAATTTGAGTTGGTCCCACCTAGCTATCATTTTCTGTCCCCCCTTCTCTTTTAACAGTTTAACTCTTTAACTTGACAGTAAAAAAAATAAGAAAAATGATTTTCGAAATCAAAACTGGTCTCTTAACATTTAATATATATATTTAGAGAGAGGTGATATCTTATTAGGCCCTTTAACGTTAATTAAGATTGAAATTAGTTTTTTTTTTCAAATTTTAATTTAATTTAATCTCATCGTTTTAGAAACGTGCAAAAATGGTATTTTAATCAAATCTGGTAAAGTTTATTATTTAACGTCTTAAATGTTAAATTCACATATTTTTAAAATTTTTAAGTTAAGGGACTAAATTAAGTTAACGTTTCTAAAAATAATTAATTTTAATTTTTACTAAAAGTTAAAAGATAAAAACAGATTTTAAATCTTAATAAACACTATAAGAAGAGAGAAAAAAAATTAAATGTTTTTAGTCCGTAAATTTTAATATAAAATTAGAATTTTTTTAATATTTTAATTTTTTTTGACATATTCAATGTATGTTAAATTGTTTATATGATTTTGACATGTTTTAGCTTAAATATTTGTCTCAAACACTATTTAAAAAGTTTAATAAGATTAATATTAATTTTTTAAAAATACTATATCCATTCTCATTTTTAATATTTAGAGATCAAAATATATTAAAATAATTTAGGATAGATAATTTTTAATTTGTCCTTAAAATCATATTCGACTATGTATAAATAAAATTAAGACGAATATGAATTATTGGTAAAATAATGGGAAATGTTGAATATATGAGAGTTAATGCATGCCACAACCAATTTGTACGTTCAGTCTTTAATGTTGTTGAAAATATGTGGTGACCACCATAGTATCTATCTCCTCAATTATTCATTTTTGGCCATAGAGAAGAACCAAGCCAAGGTTGACTCCATCAATATCAATTACTGTATTTGGCCAACACCATACTTTGTTTAGTATCTGGGACGAAGAAAGAAAAAACCAGTGTGCACTTGTTCCAATCCAACTCCATATTTTGTCTGAGTTGTTTTGGAGTTTTTAAATTCAATATGCTGTTTTTCTCTGTCTCTTGTTTATGTCTTTGTGTGATGTTTTACTTTGTCTTGAGGATAGTTAAAAGACAAAAACCTGTTGAGGAAGAACTCTCGTTAGACAACAGCACTCCTCAAATAAAGTATGATGTTTTTGTGAGTTTTAGAGGTGAGGACATCCGCGACGGGTTTCTTAGCCATTTGGTTATGGATTTTGAAAGGAAGAAAATAAATGCTTTCGTAGATGTTAAACTTGAGAGAGGAGATGAAGTATGGTCATCACTTGTACGAGCAATTAAAGGGTCTTCCATTTCATTGATCATATTCTCACAACACTATGCTTCTTCTCGTTGGTGTTTACAAGAACTTGTCACAATACTTCAATGTAGAGATAAGTTTGGACAGATTTTGATCCCTGTTTTCTACAAAGTGGAACCCACAGATGTACGACATCAATCATCCAAGAGTTACCAAGATGCATTTGCTAAGCATCAGAGAAAATATCAGACCAACAGGGTGCAAATCTGGAGAGATTCTTTGAAGAAATCTACTATAATATCAGGAATTGCATCATCAAAATATCAGTAAGTTTTCGTTTTCATTTTTATGTAAATCTTCAATGTTTTCTTGTAGTTAGAGCTATATGCTTATAATCAAATCGTGTTTTGCTTAAACTGCATTATTTTTAAGTTGTTTTAAGCAGAATGTATTTAGTAATCAAGCATTAACAGTATTGATCTCAAGTTATACGCTGCACAAATACGATACATGGATCTCAACATGTATCTGATAAATTGACTCGTTTATTTTGAAGTATCAACTACGAGTCCAACACAGATAGATGACTCAAATTTTCATAGATCTGAACACACTAATTCTTTCTTTGCATGCATGATATAGGGATGATGCTGAGCTGGTTAAAGAAATAGTGAAGGTTGTTCTGGAAAAGTTGGCTAAACCCTCAGTTAACCTGAAAAGATTGGTTGGAATTGACGAAAAAATTGCAACTGTTGAATCGCTGATAGGAAAAGAACCAGAAGACACTCGACTTATTGGAGTTTGGGGCACGGGAGGTATGGGCAAAACAACTCTCGTGGAAGAAGTGTTTAATAAACTGAAGTTTAAATATGACGGTTCTTACTTTTTAGCCAATGAGAGAGATCAATCAAACAAACATGGAATAATTCCTTTGAAGAAAAGTATTTTCTCTAAATTATTAGGATATGATGTGGATATTGACACACCAAATTCGTTGCCCGAAGATGTTGTTAGGAGAATTGGTGGTATGAAAGTTCTTATTGTTCTTGATGATGTGAATGATTTAGAAGACCTAGAGAAATTACTGGGATCTGTTGATAACTTTGGATCAGGTAGTAGAATAATTGTAACAACCAGAAACAGGCAAGTGCTTAAGGCTAACAAATTTGATGAGGAATACCAGCTAAGAAAATTCAGTTCCGAGGAAGCACTCGAACTTTTCAATTTGAATGTTTTTAACCAAAAAGATCATCAAAGGGAATACAATGAGCTTTCTGAAAGGGTGGTGAATTATGCCCAAGGCGTTCCTTTAGTAGTGAAAGTTTTGGCTGGTCGTTTACGTGGAAACGAAAGGGAAGTATGGGAAAGTGAATTAGACAGGCTTAAGAAAATGCCTCTTAGAGAAGTTTATGATGTCCTAAAATGGAGTTATAATGATCTAGATCGTAAAGAGCAACAAGTTTTTTTAGATCTGGCATGTTTCTTTCTTAGATTGCGAAAATCAGTGAATGTGGGTTCTCTAAAATCATTGTTGAAAGATGGAGAAAGCGACAATTCAGTGGCTGTTGATTTGAAAAGGCTTGAAGATAGAGCTCTTATAACAATTTCTAAGGATCACAGTTTACATGAAATGGCTTTGGAGATTATTCAATCAAAGTCAAGTGAGGAGAGTTTTGTTTTTATGCATGACAGTGTACAAGAAATGGCTTGGGAGATTGTTCGTAGAGAGTCTAGCACACAAGGAAACCGTAGTCGATTGTGGGATCCTGATGATGTTTATGAAGCATTGAAAAATAATAAGGTTAAACTCAAACTAATATTTCACTTCAGACATTGCTTTTGTGCCCTTTTAAAAAGTTGAAAAAGTTATGATGCTTTTGTGGCATTTAATGATGTTTGATTTTTCTTCGTGATGGTAGGGAAATGAGGCCATAAGAAGCATAAGAATTCAATTGTCAACAATTAAGAAACAAAAGTTAAGCCCTCATATATTTGCCAAGATGAGCATACTACAATTTCTGGAAATTTCTGGGAACTGCAATGATGATTTGTTCCATCAACATTATATTCTTGCTGAAGGACTTCAACTATTGGTGACTGAGCTAAAATTTCTTTACTGGGATCGTTATCCTCTAAAATCCTTGCCAGAAAATTTTTCTACCGAAAAGCTTGTAATATTGTCATTGCAACAAGCCAACATAGAAAAACTTTGGGATGGTGTGAAGGTAAATATGTTTATTTCAATGTTATCATTTTTTTTAGTAAACTGAATATAACATTTACTCAGCTGGTGTGTAACTCCATTTTGTTTAATTCTATCACAGAATTTGGTAAATTTAAGAGAACTTGACCTCAATAGTTCTCGCATGTTAAAGGAGCTACCAGATTTATCAAAAGCCACAAATCTTGAAGTATTGGATCTCATGTGTTGCTCTATGGTTAATGCACTTCCCTCATCATTTAAACATCAAAGCAAGCTTAGAATTTTAGATATGAGCTATTGCAGCAAGCTTCAAAATATATCAGATCTTCCCTTGTTACTAAAGACTCTAGATGTTAATAGTTGCAAATCTCTTCAAACTCTACCAGAGTTTCCTGTGTCCCTTGAAACTTTAGATGTTAGAGGTTGTAATTCTCTTCAAACTCTACCAAATCTCCCCCTATCCCTTCAAGTTCTAGACATAGAATTTTGCACTTCACTTCTAACTCTACCAAAGCTTCCTCCATCCCTCAAGATTCTCAAAGCAACAAAATGTGAATCTCTCCAAGTTCTACCAAAGCTCCCCCTATTCTTAGAAACACTAGAAGCCACAAACTGTGAATCTCTTCAAACTCTACCAGAGCTTCCCCAATTACTTGAAACTTTAGACGTCAATGGTTGTAAATCTCTACAAACTTTACCACAGCTTCCCATGAACCTTAAAATTATGGATGTTAGACATTGTGAATATCTTCAAGCTCTTCTAAATCTTCCACTATCCCTTGAAAGTCTAGATTGTACAGGTTTGGAATCTCTCCAAGCTCTACCAAAGTTTCCACAGTTCCTTAAAACACTAGATGTCAGTGGTTGCAAATCTCTTCAAACTTTACCAGAGTTTCCCTTGTTCCTTGAAAATCTAGATGTCAGTGGTTGTGAAGCTCTTCAAACTTTGCCAAAGCTTCCTATGGGCCTTAAATCTCTAGATGTTAGTGGTTGTGTATCCCTTCAAATGTTACCTGAGCTACCTCTATCCCTTGAAACTTTAGATGTCAGAGGTTGTGAATCTCTTCAAATTCTACCAAAACTTCCCATATCCTTAGAAACTATAGATGTCAGAGGTTGTGAATCTCTTCAAACTTTACCTGAGCTTCCATTGTCCCCAAAAGCTCTAGATGTCAAAGACTTTGAACTTCTTCAAACTCTACCAGAACTTCCCCTATCCCTTGAGACTTTAGAGGTCATGAATGGATGTGAATTTGTTCAAGCAATAACAGATCTTTCATTGTCAATTGAAACTCCAGATACAAAATTAAGCATTTCACTAAAGAATGCAAAAAATCTTCCTTCATCTCTTAAAACACTACAAGTCACTGACTGTGAGTCTCTTCAAACCTTACCTAAGCTTCCTCATTCCCTCATAACACTAAACACCCAATGTTGCTCTTCACTTCAAACACTACCTGAGCTACCACAATCCCTCAAAACCCTAAGTGTCAAAAGTTGTCAATCATTTCTATGTCTACCTGAGCTACCATTATGCCTTGAAACACTGGAAGTCAAAAATTGTGAAGCTCTTCAAAATTTTCCAAGACTTCCCCGATTCCTTAAAACTCTGGATGTCAATGGTTGCAAATCTCTTCAAACATTACCAAATCTTCCCTTGAGGCTTGAAACTCTAGATGTCAGAGATTGTGAATCTCTTCAAGCCATACCAAAGCTCCCATTGTCCCTGGAAACTTTGGATTTGAGAGGATGTGAATCTCTTCAAAAGCTACAAAACCTTCCCTTATCTCTTGAAACTCTAGATGTCACAGGTTGTGAATCTCTTCAAATTTTACCCGAGTTTCCCCAATCTTTGAAAACTCTACAATGCACAAAATGTGAATCTCTTCAAACTTTACCACAACTTCCCCAATCACTTAAAACTTTAGATGCTAATGGCTGCAAATCTCTTCAAACTCTACCAAAGCTTCCCCTATCCCTTGAAACTTTAGATGTTAGATGTTGTGATTCTCTTCTAACTCTACCAGAGCTTCCTCTTTCACTTCAAAATCTGGATGTCCGAGGTTGTGAATCCCTTGAAACTCTACCAAAGCTTCCCATGACCCTTAAATCATTAGATTTTAGAGCTTGTGAGTCTCTTCAAACACTACCAGAACTCCCCTTGTCCCTTGAAAATCTAGACGTTCGAGGTTGTGAAGCTCTTCAAAGTCTACCAAAGCTTCCATTTTCATTGAAAATTCTAGAAGCCACAGAATGTGAATCTCTTCTAACTCTTCCAGAGCTGCCCCCATCCCTTAAAATTCTAGATGTTAATGGTTGTAAGTCTCTTCAATTTCTACCACACCTTCCCCAATCCATTGAAATTCTAGATATCAGAGGTTGTGAATCTCTTGAAACTATACAAGAGTTTCCCTTGTCCCTTGAAATTCTAGATACAGAATTGTGCACTTCACTTCAAACTTTTCCTAAGCTTCCCTCTTCTCTTAAAACTCTTGAAGCAACAGTTTGTGAATCTCTTCAAACTTTACCAGAGCTTCCTTGGTCCCTTCAAACTCTAAATGTCCAGCATTGTTCTTCACTTCAAAATTTACCAGAACTTCCCATATCCCTTAAAACTCTAAATGTATCATTTTGCCAATCACTAGAGAGTCTACCGAAGCTTCCACTATCCCTTGAAACTCTAGATGTCAGTGGCTGCATTTCAATTCAGACTTTACCAAAGCTTCCCCTCTCACTTAAAGCTCTAAATGCTAAAGACTGTGAATCTTTGAAGACCGCGTTGTTTCCTTCAACAACAGTTGAACAACTAAAGGAAAATAGAAAATGGCTTCTGTTCTGGAATTGCTTGAACTTGGATGAACATTCTCTACTTTCTATTGGGTTGAATGCACGAATCAACGTTATGAAGTTTGCAAATCACCACCTATCTTCACCAAATCATGATGATCTTGAAAATTACAATGACTATGATGATAAATATGGTTTTTATCAAGCTGGTTACATGTATCCAGGAAGCAGTATCCTAGAGTGGTTGGAGAATAAGACAACAGAGGATTATTTAGTCATTGATCTGTCTTCTCATGCATTTTCCCACAGATTGGGCTTTATTTTCTGCTTCATCCTTGGTCAGTGTGAAGAGACAGAGATGTTTGAAAAACTTGAAGTTAACCTCATCGTAAGTGATGGTGATGGAGAGGGTCAAAAGGACAGTGTTGGAATGTACATAGATATTGGGTCCTGGACAATTGAATCAGATCATGTGTGTGTGATATATGACCAAAGATGTTCTGAGATGCTAAACAAGAGAGCTAAAATTCAAATAAGGTTAAAAATCCAGGTTTCAATTCAAACCAGTGACACAGGAACTACCATACTGTCCAATCCTGCTTTAAAAGGATTTGGGGTAAGCCCTGTTAGCACCTCAGCATATAAAAGTTTCATTCAACAAATGGGATTTCATGACTCAATGTTTCAATTTCATCAATCAAATTGAGTTGAGTTGTTCTTCTTATCATCCAGGTATTTCTTCAACTGGTTTAAAATCAAATATCTGATTTAGAAAAATATGTATTATTTCAAATTATAAGAACACAGTGACCTAAGACATTCAAGTTGTTAACGTTAATTTCCGAGTTCATGTGAGAATCAGTGTACAATTTCATTAAACAAATGGATCTTGGTTGTGCCTCATAATTTCCAGGTATTTTTATTTAAACGAGTGTTGATCACTTTGCGTTGTAAGAACATTCATTTTGTAAGATACGGAGGATTTTTGTGGTTTTGCAACTCATAAGTCACAGAATTGAGTATGATGAGACTATGATAATGATCAAATGGTTAAATTTATCATACTCTTACATGGACATTTGAAGTTCTCATTTGTATCAGCATGACATTCTATTGGAAAATTGATAAAATTATATTTTGTTACTAAACCAGTTACTCGTTTTAGTTACTAAATTAATCACTCACTTCTATCATTGAATTGATCATTGATTTCTGATACAAATCAGCCACTATAAATCAATGACATAGGATTGTGACAAACGTAGTTTACTTACTGGCTATATCAATATTTGATTATTTAGGCACCGAAATTTATTCGTATTTCATGATTTTTTTAGTGTGATGTATGAACATTAAACAAAGGATTATGTTTACTACACAATATATATATATATATATATATATATATATATATATATATATATATATATATATATATATATATATATACACACGTACTCACATTCATGTTAAAGCATACTTACTCTAATCCCTTAGAAGCAAGTTCAAAATCTTATGTTAAAACTCTAATTTCCTAGTCATTTTAGCATATAATTTACATTAAGATCACATTTCTAGAATGACCAAGAGATAATGTCTATCCCTAGATCATAACTCTTGGGTGTTCTATCCATGTCTAGTTCCAAATTCATTTTTCAATGATTCAGTAACAACAAATAACATGATATTCATATCATACACATTAATAATCAAGATAAAACAATTGAATACGGAAGAGATTATATTGTATAGGAAAAGTTCCATAGGGTATGAATTCATTACATCCAATCCTAATGAAAATAGAGATCAGCTACTCCTAATCACCTGAAACATACGGATTTGATGAATTTGCACGAGAGTAGATGAAAGAATTCGTTGTAATTTCATCCCACAATGTGCCCTTGACCGAGGTTTTTGAGTTTCTCTGCGTTTCCACATCAAAAGAACTAACTTCTTTTCTTTAATTCTCGACACTTAACCAATCAGAACTGTTTGTTTGCTGGGTGAGCCTTATCTCTCGCTGGCGAGATATCAATTAACTGCAACACAACTATTATGTCTCGCTGGACGAGTGGAGGAGATCTCGCTGGACGAGATGGTTCTGACATACAACTTTATAGTCTTCCATTTTTTTATACAATTACCTGTACATTATTTTTGAAGGGACGAGAATGTCAAGAAAAAAAGGAAGCAGAACAAGAATTGCAGCAAATCCCAGAATGAGAAGGAAGACCGTGACCGGCGTCATCTACCCCAGATGTTGGATGAAATAAAGAATTTATAAGAAAAATATATAAGAATATAAAATCATTTTTTTTTATTATCACAAATATTAGTCATTGGTTTTTTTAAGAGTTGAACAACGATCTCTCTGCCACCTCACTTTAAATTAATCTTTCAGATGTTTGAATTGCAGGAGCCAAAAAAGTAAAAGAGACAAAACAATTTAGTGCATGTGTATTATTCCAAAGGTGCTTTTTTTTCATTTTGTTTTTGAAAGAAAATATATGTTTGTCCTCAACCTTACATATTAAACGACTACTATGTCATTTCAACCTTTTTTTAATGGTTCCACAATTTTTATCTATTTCTCTTTAGTAAATTTAGTCAATTTTGGAGAGATTATTTTATAACGGGTCTCATCAAATTTTGTTCTGTCTTTCCTTTAACTTTATCCTGACAATAAAAAGGACGGAGACAAGTCTTATTGTCGGATATCTAATTTTAGAAAAAAAATTTATCCGTATAAATTCAACGGGTATCAATTTTTTTTCTCATCCACATTTTCATTTATACCCATATCTGTATGTGAACACAATTCAGGTAAAAAATGCTTTCTGAATGTAAACTTGAAACTGTGTTATTGAAATCAGCAGATTACTACGTTTAAAAGTTGCAGAAAATAAAAACTGCTCCCCCATACTGCCTTAATCCCTAATACTCAATTAGCATAAGACCGTTATGTAAACCAAAATATAAAAACAGCATTTAAATCTTCACATTTTAAAATAAACAAAACCCACTAACACTGTATCCGTACCTACTTTTTTACCATTTCAATATTAATTAATTAACTTTTATGAAATATATATTATAAAATTATAAGGAAACATAATATTATCACATATTTAATATTAAAAAATATATGTTTCTTCATTATCAAATATTTAGAAAAAAATTATAATTATATATTTCAATTATATATATTTTAAATTAGAATACTAAATAAAATTTCATGAGAACCAAAATATTTATTAAATTTATAAACACTAATGAAATCTAGTTGATAAAATTTGAAAATATTTAAAAAAAATATATAAAAAAAAAAACAAATACTCAAATTAAAAAATATATTAAATGTCTGTTTATTTTATTTTTTGAATTAAAATGAAATCTCTTATTTTATATACTAATAAAAGTTATAATATATCACTTGATCAAAATCACATAAAAAATAAAGATTAAACTTATAACAATATAATTTTGACATAAATATTTCATCTTTTGAACTTCAATATATGTTAGATAATCATAAAAATAATTCATGTCAATTACATTAAATTATTATATTATAACAAATAAAATTTATTTTACAATTATAATAAAATTACACGTAGGACAATAAGTTAAAAAATAAAAACAATTATATAAAAAATATAATATTATATATGATAAAAACAAATAACAAATAAAAATATTAGAAAAATATTAAATTTGTGTCTTAAAAATAATTTAAGAGACCATGGGATGAAATTGTATGAAGAAAAAAAATTCTATAATTAAGGATACGATATGATATACAATAGAGATACAGGTGTTGGCAAGGGTTTATGCCTTCAGGAAGTTTCTTATACAGGTATCCAAGTAAGCAGAAAAATCATCAAATTGAGAGCTGAGAGACGGGGAAAGCTCTTGTGGAGTCTCGATTGAATTGCAGGTACACGGCATTTGAAGGTCTGTGGGAAAATTTAATAGAGTTTGTTGACTTTCAAAATATTTGGTATCTGTAGTTTTAATGGATCGAATATGCTCAAGTATACTCCGAAGTGAGCAGCTTTCACAGAGGTTTACAATTTGAAGAGAAAAGGGAAGGTTGGGTGGAATTTGAAGTGAATAGCATGCAGAGACATTTAAAGTTGAAAGTAACGGTGGAAGCTCTGGTAGATTCTCAAGTGACTCGCAAAAAGCAGCATTTAGGGCTTGAAGGGAAAGAGGAAGGTTGGGTAGAGTTTTCAGTGATGCTGAGAAGGAGACATCTAAAGTTGTAAGGAAAGGAGGAAGCTCTGATATTGTTTGAAGATTGTCGCAAGCACGCATCAATAGACACTTCAATTCACTGTTTCTCCAAGGTGAACTTGGAAGTATGGTAAACGACATGCAGCGAGACAGTTCCAATGTCTTAAGTTTTGGCAGAGAGAAAATAGATGAATGCAGGCTTCTCAACCTATAACAACCACAGAGGTACAGTTCTTCAAGTCTTATGGCTCCTGATAAATCTGGAAGCTCCTTTAACTTCATGGCCCAATGGAGATTTAGTCTTTTTAAATTCGCTAGATTCTGTAATAACATTGAAAACAAATGAACATGTCACATGAACTGAGTCACTTAATGTTGCATTCCTTAAATTAACACCAATTTTAACTGTGAAACACACGTATATATTTACCTTCACTCCATCCCACAACTTTCTCATTCTGCTCATTCTCAATTCCAATATAACAAGTTTTTCAGCATTAAAACTCTCTGGCAAGCACTTCATAGGGAAATCCTCCCAGCACACAAATCTTAGTTCAGTGGCCAAAAAGGGTGCTCCTTCAACAAGAATAACTTGGTGGTAAGTATTTCCATCTACCCCAGAAATTTCCAGAAATTTTAATTTTCTCAGAGAAAAAATTTGAGGACTTAACATTTGCTTCTTATTTGAAGTCAATTGTACTTGTATGCTTTTAATGTCCTCACTAACCTGCCATCAATCCAGAAGAAAAATTTCAAACATGAAAAAAGTCACACATTTCCCACACAAAAAAATAAACCTTAATTAAGAGTAAGATATTGTATTTAGTTAGGCTTCAACCTTTTCATTTTTCAAAGCTTCATTGATATCATTGGGATCCCACAACCGACTGCGGCTTCCAGGATCTTCAACACACTCTTGACGAACAATCTCCCAAGCCATTTCTTGTAAACTATCATGCATTGATACAGTATTGTCCTCTGAGATTGTTATGAGAGCTTTGTCTTCCAGTCTTCTTAACTCAAAAGCCACTGAATTATCACTTTCATTGTCTTTCAATAAACATTTCAGATCACCCACCTCCACTGGTACAAGCAATCTAAGAAAGAAACATGCCAAATCTAGAAAAATTTGTTGCTCTTTGCGATCTAGACTATCATAACTCAGTTTCATTACATCATAAACTTCTCTTGGAGGCATTGTTTTTAGCTTGCCCAACAAACCTTCCCATTCTTCCTTATTTCTTCCATGAAGAAGATGAGCCAAAACTTTAACAACTAATGGATTGCCTTTAGCATAATGTACTACCAATTTTGATATCTCATCGTATTCCTTTGCCTCATTACTTTCACTAAAGGCATTCAAGTTGAAAAGTTCAAGTGCTTCGTCAGAACTAAACTCTTTCACTTTGTACGTCTTACTGACTCTGTTAATCCTAAGCACTTGCTCATCTCGAGTTGTCACAATCACTGTACTACCCATACCAAAATTATCAAGACTTCCCAACAGTTTTCCTATGTGATCTGAATCATTCACATCGTCAAAAACAACAAGAACCTTCATATAACCAATTCTCCTAACAATATTTTCAGGCAAGGAATTTGGAGTGTCAATATCTACTTCATGTCCTAAAAGTTTAGAAAATATTATTTTCTTCAAATGAATTATTCCATGTTTGGTTGATTGATCTCGTTCATTGGCTAAGAAGTAAGATCCTTGATATTGAGATCGTAGTCTATGAAATACTACTTCTGCAAGGGTTGTCTTACCGATACCCCCCATACCCCAAATTCCAATGAGGTGAGTGGCTTTTGGTTCATTACATATCCATGATTCCAAAGTTGCAATTTTTTCATCGATTCCAACAAGTCCTTTTGGGATAACTTGGTGTTTATCCAACCTCTTCAGCACAAGATCCACAATTTCTTTAACAACCTCAGCATCATTTCTATATATACGACACAAAGAGACATGAAGTGTGTGTTAAAATCAATTCGTTAATGGATTCAATTACTAGTGTGTGAGTCATATGTACAAGCTTCATGTTTGGCTGTGAAAATTATTATTTATATGTTGATATGCTCGCTTACGAATTTTCCATGGGAAAGGATTATAAGGGAAGTTACTATGAAATGTGATGGGAGACATAATGTTCGTTCAAACATATTGCATGTTATTATAGCAACGCGCAGCACTAGATTTTGCAATTTAAGAAACCATGTTATTATAACAATATGCATATATAGCTACAAAAACAATCAGAAAGTAGGGAACAATTATGGAAAAAGAAGAGCTTACCTAAATTTGGACGATTCAATTCCAGATAAATCAGCAGATTTTTTCAGAGCATCTTTCCACATTTGCACCTGTCTCGTATAGTTCAGTCGATGGTTAGCAAAGGCATTTTCGTAACTTCCAGATTGATGTCTTACATCTGTGGGTGCCACTTTGTAGAAAACAGGAATTACAATCCGTTCATATTTCTCTTTACATTCAACTATTTTGAGCACTTCTTCTAAACACCAACGAGAAGAAGCATAATCTGGTGAGAAGATGATCAACGAAATCGCTGATCTTTCAATAGCTGTAACAAGTGATGGCCATATTTCTTCTCCCCTCTCAAGTTTATCATCTACAAAACCATTTATTTTCTTCATGTCAAATGCCTCAGTCAGATGACTAAGAAAACCGTCACGGATTTCCTTGCCTCTAAAGCTAACAAAAACATCGTACTTTATTTCAGGAACATTGCTGTCTGACATGGTTTCTCCTTCTGTTTTTGAAATAACAGCCAAAAGACAAAGAAAAACAACACAGGTGAGAAATAAAGAAGGAACAAAGAGATAAGTGAAAGACAAAGAATGGTGTTGAATAAGGTGACTTAAATAGACTTATTTTAAAGCAAGTTGCATTGTTAAATCGCTCCTACCATCAGTTCACACACGCCAACCTGCTTTTCCTAATATTTTACAGAAGAAAAAACATAAGTCTTTCATAAATTAAGTAAATACTTCACGCTCCATGCTGGTCTGTAAATAGAACTATTTCCTTTCACCTACTCTCTCTTAGACTGGATTATACAGAGAAAAAAACCTTTTTATATTGGCAGGTCTAAAATATTTTTCAATTTATTCATAAATAATTCTAAAAATTGATAAGTTTATTTTATTTTTCTCTTTAACTATTACTTCTAGAAACAGTTATCCAACCCAAACTGTAGTTAATTACAGAGAACAAGTGGGAACTGTTGAATAGATAAATTTGAAATGCCTCAAATTTGCCAACCAACTGAACAACATTAAAATATGAGTTTTTGAATGAATCTATTGGCATGAGTGGTTGTTACTAATTGGGTTGCATAAGAACATTTTTGGTTGTTAGTAAAGTAAATTTCTTTAAATTGCTATCATCTTATTCTTTTTTTTTTTGGTTTTCAGTTGACTGATATTGTTTGTTGTTTAGAATTTGAGACAGACACGAATTATTTGATGCGTTCAAACTCGTCTTCAATTGTTTAATTGTCTATTTGATCCAAAGTCAAATATTTGCGAGTTAAATAGTTTGGAAATTTGTATCTTTGCATAAAACCTAGATTTTTTATACTCGGTAGGGGGTGAGTCGAAGTCAAAGATCATGTTTTGACTATTTATACCTATCCATCAATTCAATATAATGAAAATGTAAAGTAGATTCATGGTGAATGCAGAAAATATTATTTATTTGACTTGGACTTTTTTTTTTAATAAATTATATCAGACATCAGTATAGAACTTTAGTATTCAGACTAATTAGAATAAAACTTCAATAAACTTTTGTCATTACATGGTCATTCATAAAAAGAAAAGAAATGTTGAAACCTCGACTGAAAAATATCACCACTCGTTTCCCATTTAAAATATTATTGGTTTAATTAGTTATTTATTCCATGTTTTTGTTCAAAAATATAAAATTTGTTTTCTAGTTTTTTTAATCTCAATTTGATTTTTGTTTGTGAAAATTGGTGTAAATTGGTTCTAATTTGTGAAAAATTGATGCAATTTGGTCCTTTCTGTTTAAGACACCCTTTAGAAAGCCCCCTTCTAGGGGGTTCTAGTTGAGGGGGTAAAAAAAAGCACCTGTCCTCAAAGCCTCATCTTAAGTGGGTTAGGGTCAAGTCTAAGGTGGGCTTGACTTGATTACAAAACTTAATTAACTCTTAAAATCAATACCTTGGACATGGTCACATATCGAGTCAGGCCACCTCGAGCTCAAGGCCAAGATGGGATGGCATGCCGAAGATTGAGAAGGTTCATTTCAGACAAAAATTTTAGACAAGCTCTCTCGAAGGTTAGGAAAGGTCAACTAGGGGCCGAAGGTCGGAATGGACTAGCTCGTGCCAAAGGTCAATACTAATCGACTTAGGTCGAAGCATAAGACAGTCTAACTTGAGCCGAAGATCAAGACAAGTCGAGCCCTGAAGGTCGAGACAGGTTCGCTCGGACTAAAGATTGAGACATACCAACTGAGGTCGATGGTCGAGAAAATTAGGCCAAAATCAAAGTTCGAGATGACCCCATCCAAAGTATGCCTCAATCGAAATTGGATCGAGTTAGTTCCAACCAAAATTTGGTTGAATTCAGTCGAGAAGACCCTAACCGAAATGTGGCTGAGACCTCTGAATTTCAACCTCGATCGAACTTTAGCCAAGTCGGACTAGGCCAAATTTTAGCCAAGAAGATTCCGGTCAAAATTCGACAGAATTTGGCCGAATTAAGACTAGTCAACCTCGATCAAAATTTAGTCGAGTATGCTCTGGCCAAAATTTGGCCGAACTCAACCGAATTCGCCCTAGTCGAAATTCAGCCAAGTTAGTTTCGATAAAATTTCAGGAAAGTCGGTTCCAACCATACTTAGGCCAAAGGTCAACTCAAGCTGACTCGGGCTGAAGTTTGAGATGGGTCAGCCTGGGCCGAAGGTCGAGATGGGGCGGCCCAAGCTAAAGGTTGGCCTTAGCCGATTTGGCTGAAGATCGAGACAAGCCAACCTAAATCTAAGGTATAATAATATATTTAAAAAATTAACATTTGTTGAAGTTGAAAAAGAAAGACCATGGACTAACCTTGAACGATGAAGTTTTTGTGGGCTTTTTGGCCCTGTGGACTTTTCTAATAGGATAATTTTTGTCATATGGACAATTTTGACCCTAACCCATGTGGTTCAGGACAAGTCCTATGGATTCAGTCAAATTAACAACTCTATAGGTACACTTAACTATAAGAAACTTACGAATAAAAAGACTCCTAAATAATGTTTGATATTGAATGTTAGAATACAAACTATGTTTATCACTACATTAGAGAGATTGTTAATTTTGGAGTTTGGGTTCCAATTTTGTTCTTAAAAATATCTTTAAGATTTGAAGAGGAAAACATATTTCAATTGTCAACACCCTATTTCGTTCGGGTAAATAAATTTATTTTCAAAAAAAATAAAAAAAATAAAAAAAATGTGAAACATTATTTTCTTCAAAGATTTTCAAACTTTTAATTTTAGAAAAAAAAAGAAAAAAAAGAGAGATGAAAAAAAAGGAATAAAGAGGGAAGAGCCCAATTTGTTATTAATTATCGCACTCCTTCTCATGAGCCCAACAACTCAACATGCTTTCTACCATTGTTCCTGGAAGAGAAATTAGTGATATGATTCTAATAATTAGAAGAAATATTTCTTCAAATGGTTATAATCAATATTACTAATTGGGATTGATTTTGTGCTCTGATTTGTTAATAGTTAGAATCAATATTCCTTTTTGTGCTCTGATTTGCTATGATTTGATTCCCATAATGTGTTGCTATCATAACCAATTCTTTCCTTATATTGTTCATTACAATTAAGGCTGAGATTGCATTGAGATTGCAATATGTGAATATAAATACGTACTCTGTCATATGAAAAAGGGACCGAAAAAGAGATTCTCTACACTTCTCTAATTTCCATCACCATTCCCACATACACATCTCTTTTTTTATCTCTCTTTAAAAAAAAACATACTGAAGGAGGTAGAAAAAAAAGAAGAAGAAAACATTCTCTACCCTCTCTCTTTCTCTCATTACCACCAACATAAACAATGAAATTCTTTCATCTTTTGATTTAGTTTTTTCAATTTTCATTCTTTTTTTTTAAATCATAAAAAATATTTTATCCCTTTCTTTATTGTCTGCCTGGCCGCTCGCGTTGCATGACATCCAATTTAGACTTTCGAATTTTTTAATATATACAGATGATCTAAAAATAAAATATAACTTTCTTTGTTTACTCTTTTATATCTATTTGGTTGCTCACGTCGCAATGACATCCACAACTACTCTAAATTAACTTTAAAAAAATATTAAAAATTTATAAATGATTAAAAAAATAAAAGATTAGAAAAAAAAGAATTTATTTGAAGTGTCTATCCGGCTGCTCGCGTCGCGTGACACCAATTTCAAAATAATACTAAAATTTAAATAAAAAGATTTTCAAAATTATAAAATAAATTAAATCATTTTGAAATAATTTTCCAAATAGATTTTTCAAAAAGAACTATGTAACCATGGTTCTCCATTATAAATGGAGATACGTAGGAACGAGGATTAATCCTTGTTTGGCCCAAAAAACCAAAAAATTATTTTTGTTTCTTTTGTATATCTTTTTATATTTTTTTTGGGAAAATTAAATATTTTGAAAACCACATCCTTTTGCATGTTTAATTAAAGGTACCGTCTTAGGACGGACGTTGTGGGGTGCTAATACCTTCCCCACGCGTAACCGACTCCCGAACCCAAACTCTAGTTTTTCGCAGACCTTGCTTTTTTTTATGGTTTTCCATAGTTTCCTATAATAACTATGGTGGCGACTCCAAACTTTGTTTTTACAAATTTTATTTTTTTGGTTTGTCGTCCCGTTGCGATTTCGGTTGCGACAGATAGCGACTCCACTAGGGACGCTAGAGAGTCAGACCATTTATTTGGATGTGCAAGATTGATGTGGTTTTTCTTCATATTTTTTCTTTTCTCATTATTTTTTTTTGGGTATGCATTTTTTATCTTTTTTTATATTTAAAATAATTGTATGTGTATATTCAATCTTCTTTATTTTTGTATTTGGAATAATTGCCAGGTGTGGGTTTAGGTATGCATTGTGTTCTCCCTTCACACACACACATTTTATTCATTACATGAGTGGGGCCCTATACCCGGGTCTGAGTTGCTTAGAATTAGAGGGGATTGTGTAGCAGTGTCATAGTGGATGTACTTCCCAAGTGGTCATTGTGAGAACCCCAGCTAGAGTTGTTTGCTTCATTGGTACTCCCACTTCTTGTTGTTTACCAACTGTCGTGGGAAATGCCATGAAGTGGGCCATAACTCTAGTGACCTTGATATTTAGGTATTAGGGAACTATCCTTGTGAGCACATATACTTTCCCTTATAACTTTAAGCATCAAACCCATGTTAAATAGAGACACTAAAGAGAGACTATTTGCATCCTTTACCCTCACCTTTCCTTGTATATAATAATAAATGCATCACAATCACACCATTATTAGTCATAAACATACATTTCATTAGGCATTAGCATTTCATTAGACAGTTCAAAAGCAAAATTCAGGTTCTCCTTTTATATATATCAAGACCTTCTGCGAGGCAATGGTCATTGATTTCCTTTTCTTTACATCAAGACCCTCTGCGATGCAATGGTCATCGATCTCTTTACATCGAGGCCCTCTGTGAGGCCATGGTCATCGATCTCTTTATATCAAGACCCTCTGCAAAGCAATGGTCATTGATTTCTTATGTCACATCGAGACCCTCTGCGAGATAATGGTCATCGATCTTTTTACATCAAGACCCTCTTCAAAGCAATGGTCATTGATTTCTTGTGTCACATCGAGGCCCTCTGCGAGGCAATGGTCATCGATCTCTTTACATCAAGACCCTCTGCGAGGCAATGGTCATTGATTTCTTATTTTTCATCGTACCCAATAAACACATACTTCTTGCTTCGATCTTCAAGTTTGGTCCTTTGTTGAGCTGGAACATGACCATAAGCAATGCTGCCAAACACTTTGAGGTGAGACACACTCGGATTTCTTCCATTCCAGACTTCTTGTGGTGTTTTCTCGTTCAGCTTAACATGTGGACATCTATTTTGCACATAGATGGCACATTGCACTGCTTCCGCCCAGAACTCCTTAGGCACGTTCTTGCTTTTCAACATTGTACGAACCATGTCAAGTATGGTTCGATTTTTCCTCTCAGCTACTCCATTCTGTTGGGGTGAGTATGGTGCTGTCAGAAATCTCCTTATTCCTTGCTCCTCACGATACTTCATGAGCTCGGATCAGATGAACTCGCCTCCTCGGTCAGACCTAACAGATTTGATAGGCATGTCGATCTCCTTTTCAACCATTGCTTTGAACCTTTTAAACACTTGGAACACCTCGGATTTCTCCTTCAAAAAATACACCCATGTTTTTCTTGAAAAATCATCTATGAAATAAATGAAATACCTTTTCCCACTGTAAGATTCATGGGTAATTGGTCCACAAATGTCTGTGTGAATTAATCTGAGTTGTTCCTTTGCCCGGTACTCGGCAGTCCTCGAAAATGAGGTCCTTGGATGCTTCCTGAGCACGCACTCTTCACAAAATTTCTTTTCAAACTCCACCGTCGGGAGTCCTCACACCATCTCCTTTTTCACCAACTCGACTAGTCCAGCAAAATGCAAGTGGCCAAACCGGAAGTGCCACATCATAGCTTCATCCTTCACATCAAGTTTCAAGCACCTCTCTTAGACTATTTTCAAGTCCAGCTTGTACAACATGTTCTTCTTCATCTCTACTCGGGCAATCAATCGATCTGACTTGTCTTTCAATTATAGTACTCGGTCTTTCATCAGAACCGAGTAGCCTTTCTCCATTAACTGGCCTATGCTCAATACGTTGCTCTTCAGATCGGGTACATAGTACACATCTTTGATTTCTCCAACTCGGTTGTTCTTCTGCAGGTACCAGATTGTACCCGGCCTTTTACTGCCACCTTTGATGCATCTCCAAATGATACGTGTCCAGCGTCAACTTTTGTGAGCTCCTTAAAAAGATTCTCGTCCCCGCACATGTGGTTGCTTGCTCCTGTATCAACATACCAAACTGAGTTGTCAGAACAGCTCGAACTTAGCTCGGCACCTGATCTCCTAGACATCATCAATATTCCTTCTTCCTCAGCATCCTCAGAAAGGAAGTTCGTTTCCTTCTTGCTTTCAGATCGGCAGTCCTTCGCGAAATGTTCAACCTTCCCACAATTGTAACATTTGACTCCTGAGTAGCAGTCTTTAGCAAAATGATCGTACTTACCACATTTGAAGCACTTAACTCCTGAGTTGTTCGAATGACCTCCTCGGCCTCTACCACCACGACCTCCACCTTGTCCTCTGCCACGCCAGTTTTGTTGGCCGACCTGTTCTTGACCTCTTTCATATCCTCCTCTGCCTCTACCACCTCGGCCTCGAGTGTTCTGAGTATAAGGAATCTTTTTCTCCCTAATGGTTGCCTTTGCTTGGAGTGCTTGATCAAGGGACTCCTCCTTCTTCTTCCTTCTCCGCTGCTCATGCGCTTCAAGTGACCCAACAAGCTCTTCCACCGAGAGTGTTGTTAAATCCTTGGATTCCTCTATTGCGCAAACTATATTCTCGAAGTCGTCGGTTAATGACCTCAAGATTTTCTCCACCACTCGGTAAGCGGGCAGCGTCTCTCCATTTCTACCGAGATGATTCGCTACGGTCTCAACTCGGGAGACGTATTCGGCAACCCCTTCATCTTCCTTCATCCTCATCCTTTCAAGCTCGCCTCTAAAAGTTTGAAGTCGAACTTGCTTCACACGGTTATTCCCTTTGTATGCCTTCTCAAGAATATCCCACGCTTCTTTTGAAGACATAACATTTGCTATCTTCTCAAAGCCAGACTCATCAACAACTCGGTACAGCACGTACAAAGCCGTTTTGTCCTTTGCTCGTGTTGCTTTTAACATAGCAATCTGGGCTATCGTCATTTCTCCAATATCCTCTGGTTCTTGGTGCCCATTTTCGACCACCTCCCATACTTCTTGGGAACCAAGGAGAGCCTTCATCTGCAGGCTCCAGTTATCATAGTTGACGCCTTTTGATAACTTCGGCAGGGGCATGATGTTAGCTAAGCTGGCCATCTCGATCAAACTCTCTAACTCACTCAAACACTCAGACTCTCAGACTCTAAAGCTCTGATGCCAATTTGTTGACAAACAAGTCTCTCTGGATAAACACTATTTGTATTCAGATTTGTTGTGTATTGAAATGAAGCACTACATGGTCCTTTTATAGGCCTTTGGACATAACCCTTCAACTACATTCATTAAATATAACTACTACCTAACTCACAATTAATGAACTCTATTGCATGCTTAATCATAGCTAGACCCACTCTCAACCTTTTACAATCTCCTAGACAATTAATACAGCAACTTCCAACTACCTACATTTAAGTTTACCTAACATAGGAAACCTCTGCACTCGTGCTGAGCATGAGTTTTTTTCTTTTATAAATAGAGTTATTCTAATTGAAAGGGACTATTGGAAGATAGCACTAAAAGAGAGAATAGAGAGAGGAACGCTAGAGAGGTGAAGAAGAAGGTTTGGGATCAAGTAATAAAAAGATTCAAATCTCAATCTTTTGCTCACAACTCCAGGCTATTGTAAAAAGAAATATTATCATTATCATGAGTGACTGACCTCCTCTTATTGAGATTAAATGTAACTTTTTCTCATCTTCTGTGCTACTTCCTAGTTTTAGTTTGGACTTTTTAATTAGAACTCGTAATTAAACCCACATGTATAGGTGACTAGAGAGCTCATATATAGACTAAATGAGCGTTAATTCGATCGAATGAATTCATTTGTGTAACTTTTCAATTTTAGAAATTGTCTTTTCCTGTTTTTTTTTTCGAAATTTCAGAATTTTCTTTTCATATTTCTCTCTTGAGTTCTTCATTCTTCACCTGTGAATAATTAATTTAACTCTTGAAGTTCAATTCATGAAATTAAAAGCATACCATCTTATTCGAATTTTGCAACGATCATTTAAATTTGTTTTTTCCTTAACTTTGGATTTGCATTGTGATATTAATTTACATTTCTAACGTTAAATAGGACTAGAAACATCCTATAAACACTATTTATGAATTGAACTGTTCCTAACTAATAATACCAGCACCTTCCTTAGTTTTGAGTATGCTTAGATACTGATACGTTTTCAAATAATCATTATGAATATAAAAACTCGTGTAAGTAACTTGAATGAATGTAATACCAATTACGTTGTTGTACAGACAAAATTTAATCACAAACCACAAGAAGAAATTACCTGGGATAATATGAAGCACAACCCAACTCCTTTTGTTTAACGAAACTTATAATTTGAGCTTCACAATTTGTCGAACGAAATTGGACTAACTCCAAATCCTTTTAAGACCTTCTGCAACACTACATAATAAGTTTCATCAAAGGAGATTCGTGCTTCCATTGTAATTTTAAAGCTTGTTAGTTTTCTGGATATGCTGTGTAGGAAGTCGGAACATCTTTGGTCGTACATCACACATATGTTGTCTGTTACAAATGTGTCATCCCAGTAATCCATGTACATTCTCACACTCTCCCTTTCACCTTCATCCTTACCACCACCATCACTTATAGTGATCTTGAATTCAACTCTTCTAATTATGTCTGTGTGTTTGAACTCACCAAGGACAAAGCAGAAAATGAAGCCAGCCAGGGAGGAAATCATAGTAGAAGGGAGATCAATTATAATATAATCTTCTGTTGTCTTATACTTCAACCACTCTGGAAAATTGCTTCCTGGATACGCGTACACAGCCTGATAAGAATGATAATTATATTCATAATCACTGTAATTTTCAACATGATTGTGATCTGGTGTAGATGGATGGTTTGCAACAAATTTCTCCATGTTGGTTTTCATATTTGACCGTATAGATTCTAAAGAATGTTTATCCAAGTTTGAGCAATTCCAGAAAAGAACCTTTTTCACCATGTTTTCCTTTAGTTTTCCAGCTTTTTCTGTAGGAAGCATAACACTTTTCAATGATTTGCAGTATGTAGCATTTAGAGTTTCAAGGAGTGGGGGAAGTTGAGGTAGATTCTGAAGGGAAATGCAGTTTTTGGTGTATAGAGTTTTAAGGCATGTGGGAAGCTTTGGTATAGTTCGAAGTAAATGGCAACATTGGACATTTAAAGTTTGAAGACTTGGAGGAAGCTCTGGTATTGTCCCAAGTGAAGAGCATGATTCAACGTTAAGGATTTCAATGGATGGAGGAAGCTCTGGTAGAGTCTCAAGTGAAGTGCAGGCTTCAGTATTTAGAGTTTTAAGTGATGACGGAAGCTTTGGTATAGTTTGAAGTAAAGTGCAATATTGCACATTCAGATTCTCAAGGAACGGTGGAAGCTCAGCTATTGTTTGAAGCTTATCACAAAAGCATACATCTAAATGTAGAAGTTGAGTGAGATTTTTCAGAGAAGGTAACCTCTCGATGCCACTTCTTCCAGATGAAGCAATTCAAGCTTTCTTTGGTGTCCAAATGATGGAGGAAGTGCTTTCACCTTTGAACATCTCAATCCGAGTTCTTTCATATTGTCTGAAATCAGTGAGAATCTCATTAGATTCTCACAAAAATCAAGGTTGAGATAACTGAGGCCATGCAAATTGGAACAGCTTGCAAGTACTGTAAAGGACTCGCATCTCTGAAGGTCCAACTTCTCAAGTTTAGGCAGAGAGAAAATAGATGGGTGAACACTACTCAACGTGGAACAACTCCTGAGAATCAACACTTCAAGATTTATGGCTTTTGATAAATTTGGCAACCCCTTTAACTTCTTGGATTTAGAAAGGTCAAGTTCTTTCAAATTCACCAGATTCTGTAATAGAAGTTGAAAAAAATGAAGATATTACACTAGCTTGATTACTTAATTTCTTATTTCTCAAATAAAGAAGAAAAAAATGATACTAGTGAGACTCATTTTACCTTAACTCCAAGCCAATGTTTTTCCATTCTAGTGTGTGGCAATCTCAAGATTACAAGTTTTTCTGCAGAAAATTTCTCTGGCAAGGATTCTAGAATTTACACTAGTTAAAAAATAGAATTTACACTTCTAGAAAAATATATAAAGAAAAAGGGAGAAATTATTGAAAATAAAATAAGTATGAGTCTAAGTTTTACATTGACTAGAAATAACAAGTCAAAATACTATATAAGAAAACAACCTAAATGAGTCCGACGAACCGGACAAGCCCGATGATCAAGACGAGTCCGACGATCCAAACGAGTTTGATGACCAAGACTAGCACTACGACCTTGATGGGCCCGTCCAGGCACGACGATCTAGACGGGCCTGTCTGGGGTGTCGTGCTTGTCCAGGTCGTTTGGAACGTTCAGACCGTCGGACCCGTCCAGATCATCGGGCCTGTCAGGATTGTTGGCCCTGTTCGAATCATCGAACCTATCTAGGTCGTCGGGCTCGTCCTGGTCATTGTTCTCGTCCGGGTCGTCGGGTAAGTCCAGGTCGTCGGGCTCGTTCTAATCGTCATGCTTGTCTGAGTTGTTGAGCCCGTCTGGATCGTCGGGCTCGTCCATCTCGTCGTGTCTATCTGGATCGTCAGGCTCATCTTACTCGTCGTGCTCATCCAGTCGTCCGGCTCTTCGGGCCTGTTCGGCTCGTCGGGAACGTCCGGGTCGTCTGGGTTGTCCAGGTCGTCGTGCTTGTCCTGATTGTCAAGCCCGTCTGGATCATCAGGCCTGTCTGGATCGTGGTGCCCATCCGGATCATCGGGCCCGTTCGGATCGTCGAGTCCGTCCGGGTTTTCGGGATTGTTTGTGTCATCGGACTCGTCCGGATTGTCAAGTTCATCCGGATCGTCGGGCCAGTCCCAGTCATCGTGCTTTTCCGAGCACGTATGGGTTTTCAGGCTTGTCCAGTTTGTTGGGCCAGTCTGGGGTCTTCGCGCTTGTCCTGGTCGTCGAGTTCGTCCTTGTCGTCGGACTTGTTCGGATCTTAAGATTCGTCCGGGTCTTCGGGTCCGTCCAGGTCCGACGACCTGTCTAGGTCTACGGACCCGTCTGGGTCGCTCGGCTTGATCTTTAACTTTGGCTTAATGTAGTATTATTTAAAGGGGCCTAACCCATCTTAGCACTGGCTCTAACCCACTAGAGAGGGGGCTTTGTGGGCTGGGACTCTTTTTTGACCCCTCATTTGGGACCCCCTAAAAGGGGGCTTAATGAAGAGTGGGTGAGGGTTGACCTGTGGGCTAGGGGCCAAATTGACACCTCTAAGTCTAAGTTTTATATTGAGTAGAAATAACAAGTCAAATACTATATAAGAAAAAAGACCTATAAATTTAGTGTTTTCAAATTTTGAGTTAAAAGTGGTGTAATTTTGCAATATTCATGATCCACTACTAGAAACTCTCATATTACATGAAATTTTTCTTGCAAATTTGTTAAAAAATTTTGCAAGAAATGACTTTTTTTTGCCATTTTTTCTAAGTATCTTAATTGATAGGTAATTACTTTGTGGATAATTATTTCCTACAAAATTATAAAATTAACAAGTATTTCCTACAAAAATTGTTGTGAAAAATACAAAATATTTTGAAAAAAAAAATTGGTAATAATTTCTTGTAAAGTTTTTTTCACAACAAAATTTGTAACTATTTTTTATGAAAAATTTTTCAACACAAAATTGGTAAAAAATGAGTTTTTTTTAGTAGTCATCATCATTTCTACTAAAACATCTCTCTGTTTGTGTCACGCAGAGATGATGCCCAAGTTGTTAAAAGTATTTTTAAAAGTGTGATGACGAGACTGGTTAAACCCTTCATTCAGTCAAAAGGGCTTGTAGGAATTGAAGAAAAAATCGTAGAGGTAGAGCTGTTGATACGCAAGGACCCAGAGGACACCACTTTCATTGGAATTTGGGGTATGGCTGGTATTGGCAAGACAACCCTTGCGGAACAAGTATTTAATAAACTACGTTCTGAATATGAAGGTTGTTACTTTTTAGCCAATGAAAAAGAACAATCACACAGGCATGGAATAATTTCTTTGAAAAATGAAATGTTTTCTGCACTATTAGGACATGCCGTGAAAATTGACACACCAACTTCGTTGCCTCAGGAGATTCTAAGGAGAATTAGTTGTATGAAGGTTCTTATTGTTCTTGATGATGTGAATGATTTAGATCACACAGAAAAGTTACTTGGAACTCTTGATAATTTTGGATCGGGTACAAGAATAATTGTAACAACTAGAGATAAGCAAGTGTTGAAGGCCAACAAAGTCGATAAGATCTACCAGGTCAATGAATTCAGTTCAAAGGAAGCTCTTGAACTTTTCAATTTGATTGCCTTTAACCAAAGTGATCATGAGATGGAGTTCAATGAGCTATCGCAGAGGGTGGTCGATTACGCTCATGGCATTCCATTAGTTGTTAAAGTTTTAGCTCGTCTTCTTTGTGGAAGAAACAGGCAAGTATGGGAAAGTGAGTTACACAAGCTTAAGAAAATGTCTCTTACAGAAGTTTATGACGTGATGAAACTCAGTTATAATGGTCTAGATCGCAAAGAAAAGCAAATATTCTTAGACCTGGCATGTTTCTTTCTTGGATCCCATGTAAGGGTAAACGCTGGTGATCTAAAGTATTTACTGAAAGAGGATGAAAATGATGATACAATAGTTGTAGGGTTAGAAAGGCTGAAAGATAAAGCTCTTATAACTTCCTTTGATGATAACTTTGTTTCTATGCATGATGCTTTACAAGAAATGGCTTGGGAGATTGTTCATCAAGAATCTAGAAAACCTGGAAGCAGCACTTGGTTGTTGGATCCAAATGATGACGTTTACAAAGCATTGAAAAATGACAAGGTTAAAGTCTAAGTACATATATATAACATCTTTTGAATAACATTTTATAGTTTTCTTCAAACATGCAATAATTTTGTTTCTCTTACATTGATGGCAGTGTCTTTGTGCCATTAGAAGCTTACGAATCCACTTGCCAACAACTGGGAAGAAAAAGCTAATCCCTGGTATATTTGCTGAGATGAGCAGCAGACTACAGTTTCTAGAAATTTCTGTGGAAAATAATGATGATTTGTTTGATCAAGTTTATCCCCTTGCTGAAGAGCTTCAATTTTTGGAAACCGAACTTAGATTTCTTTGTGGGTTGCATTATCCACTGAAATCCTTGCCAGAGAATTTTTCAACGGATAAACTTGTGATATTGAAGTTACAACACGGAAGAATGGAAAAACTTTGGGAGGGACTGAAGGTATAAATTTGTGTGCTACCATGTAATTATTTTCAGTTAACTTCACCTGAGATATCTTCATTTTGTTTCACTGTTTTGCAGAATCTGGTGAATTTGAAAGAGCTTGACCTTATGCACTCCAAGGAATTGAAAAAGCTGCCAGATTTATCACAAGCAACAAATCTTGAAGTTCTGGTCCTCTTGGGTTGTTCTATGTTGACTAGTGTGGATTCGTCTATTTTCTCTCTGCCCAAACTCGAAAGTATTGACCTTTGGGGCTGCGAGTCTCTAACCCTACTTACAAGCAATTCTCAGTTTTGCAACTTCAGTTATCTCAACCTTGATTTTTGCAACAATCTAAGGGAGTTTTCACTGATATCACAGAATATGAAAGAACTGAGATTAGGGTTTACAAAGGTCAAAGTACTTCCTTCATCGTTTGAATGCCACAGCAAGCTTAAATCGCTGCATCTAACGAGAAGTGACATTGAGATGTTACCTTCTTCCTTCAAAAATCTCACTCAACTGCAACATCTAGACATGAACAATTGCAACAAGCTTCGAACAATACCAGAGCTTCCTCCGTCCCTTAAAACCCTAGAAGTCAGCAAGTGCAATTCACTTCAGAATCTGCCAAAGCTTCCATCGTCTCTTAAAACTCTAAATGCTGTTGACTGCAAATCATTGGAGACTGTGTCGTTTCATTCAACAGCTGATGAACAATTAACGGAAAACAAGAAGCGGTATCTTTTCTGGAATTGCAGGAACTTGGATGAAAGTTCTGCGGAGGCTATTGTGGTGAATGCAGAAGTGAATCTCATGGAACTTGCAAACCAGCCTCTCCCTACACCAAGTCAAGAACATGAATTTTACAATGATTATGAATATAATTATCATTCTTATCAAGGTGTTTACGTGTACCCAGGAAGCAGTGTTCCAGCGTGGTTCAAGCACACGGAAACAAATGGTGATATAATAATCGATCTTTCTTCTGCTTCACCTTTCGAATTATTTGGCTTCATTTTTTGCTTCGTCCTTAATAAGTTCCATGAAACAGATATCACTGGCAGACTTGAATTTAACATCACTATAAGCAATGTTGATGTTGGTGAAGGTAAAATAGGCAGTGTCAAAATCTACACAGATTATTATTCAGATTGGTCATATCACGTGTGTGTGATGTTCGACCAAAGATGTTCTGTCACCTTAAATAACATAGCCAGAGAACAAAAGAGATTTAAAATCAATGTTACAGTAGGGGCACGAATCGAGTTCTATGATAATTATCATGAATTGCCGCAGGAGGTTTTAAAAGGATTTGGAGTAAGCATCTCAGCGTATAACACTCAGCAAATTGAATTGTGAGAATCAGTGTCTCAATTTCATTAAACAAATGGATCTGGGTTGTGCCTCATAATGTTCCAGGTATTTTTATTTAAACGAATGTTGATCACTTTGCGTTGTAAGAACAATTTTTAAGGTTTTGTAACTCATAAGTCACAGAATTGAGTATGATGAGACTATGATAATGATCAAATGGTTAAATTTATCATACTCTTACATGGACATTTGAAGTTCTTCTTTTGCGACTTTAAAATATATTTATTTTGATATGTTAAAAAGTTATTAATATATTTCAAAAACATCAAAATCAATGCATATTAATATATTCTAGAGGAAAAAAACAAATGGACGGCAACAAAAATTTAGCAAGAATCCAATTTTTTTATCAAGTACCCGTTTTCTCCCTACATAGCCAAAATGTCCTTTTCAGAGTACTTAAATTGATGAATACAATGAGAAGGTTATGCAAAGATACAAATTTCCAAACTATTTAACTCGCAAATATCAAATAGACAATAAGAACAAGTGAACACATGAGTTTGAACGCATCAAATAATTAGTGTCAGTCTCAAATTCTAAACAACAGACAATATCAGTAAACTTAAAAAAACATTATACGATGCAGCCAAGACACCTCCAATTTGATATAAGTCTATTTAAGCCACCTTATTCAACACCATTCTCTTCAGTTATCTCTTTGTTCCTTCTTTATTTTTCACCCGTGTTGTTTTATTTCAAAAATATAAACGTGAAGAGGAGAAACCATGTCAGACAGCAACGTTCCAGAAATAAAGTACGATGTTTTTGTTAGTTTTAGGGGCAAGGAAATCCGTGACGGGTTTCTTAGCCATCTGACTGAGGCATTTGACAAGAAGAAAATAAATGGCTTCGTAGATGATAAACTTGAGAGCGGAGAAGAAATATGGCCATCACTTGTTGCAGCCATTGAAAGATCAGCCATTTCGTTGATCATCTTCTCACCAGATTATGCTTCTTCTCGTTGGTGTTTAGAAGAAATTCTGAAAATAGTTGAATGTAAAGAGAAATATGAACGGATTGTAATTCCTGTTTTCTACAAAGTGGCACCCACAGATGTAAGACATCAATCTGGAAGTTACGAAAATGCCTTTGCTAACCATCGACTAAACTATACGAGTCAGGTGCAAATGTGGAAAGATGCTTTGAAAAAATCTGCTGATTTATCTGGAATTGAATCCTCCAAATTTCGGTAAGCTCATTTTTGTTATAATTGTTCCATAATTTCTAGTTGTTTTTTTAGCTATATGCATCATGCATGTTGTTATCATAACATGGTTTCTTAAATTGCCAAATGTAGTGCTATATGTTTGAACCAACACCGACACCAAGTATATCTTTCATCACATTTCATAGTAACTTCCCTTGATTTCCTTTCCTATTGAAAATTCGTATGAGAACGTATCAAAATATAAATAATTATTTCACAGCCAAACAAGAAGCTTGTACATATGGGTTACACACTAGTAATAGAACCAATCAACGACATCGATTTTAACCCACACTTCATGTCTCTTTATTGTGTCGTATAGAAATGATGCTGAGGTGGTTAAAGAAATTGTGGATCTTGTTCTGAAGAGGTTGGATAAACACCAAGTTAACACAAAAGGACTCGTTGGAATCGATGAAAAAATTGCTACTTTGAAATCATGGATAAGTGATGAACCAAAAGCCACTCATCTCATTGGAATTTGGGGTATGGGCGGTATTGGTAAGACAACCCTAGCAGAAGTAGTATTTCATAGACTACGATCTCAATATCAAGGATCTTACTTCTTAGCCAATGAAAGAGATCAATCAAACAAACATGGACTAATTCATTTGAAGAAAATTATGTTTTCTAGACTGTTAGGACATGAAGTGGATATTGACACTCCAAATTCCTTGCCTGAAAATATTGTTAGGAGAATTGGTTGTATGAAGGTTCTTGTTGTTCTTGACGATGTGAATGATTCAGATCACATAGAAAAACTGTTGGGAAGTCTTGAAAATTTTGGTATGGGTAGTACAGTGATTGTGACAACTCGGGATGAGCAAGTGCTTAGGATTAACAGAGTCAGTAAGACATACAAGGTGAAAGAATTTAGTTCTGACGAAGCACTTGAACTTTTCAACTTGAATGCCTTTAGTGAAAGTAATGAGGCAAAGGAATACGGTGAGATATCAAAATTGGTAGTCGATTATGCGAAAGGCAATCCATTAGTTGTTAAAGTTTTGGCTCATCTTCTTCAAGGAAGAAATAAGGAAGAATGGGAAAGTTTGTTGGGCAAGCTAAAAACAATGCCTCCAAGAGAAGTTTATGATGTAATGAAACTGAGTTATGACAGCTTAGATCGCAAAGAGCAACAAATGTTTCTAGATTTGGCATGTTTCTTTCTTAGAATGCTTGTACCAGTGCAGGTGGGTGATCTGAAATGTTTATTGAAAGACAATGAAAGTGATAATTCAGTGGCTTTTGAGTTAAGAAGACTGGAAGACAAAGCTCTCATAACAATCTCAGAGGACAATACTGTATCAATGCATGATAGTTTACAAGAAATGGCTTGGGAGATTGTTCGCCATGAGTGTGTTGAAGATCCTGGAAGGCGCAGTCGGTTGTGGGATCCTAATGACATCAGTGAAGCTTTGAAAAATGAAAAGGTTAAAGCCTCATTAAATACAATATCTTGCTCCTAATTAAGGTTTGGTTTCTATTAAGTGAGAAATGTGTGGCCTTTTTGATGTTTGAAATTTTTTTTCTGGGTTGATGACAGGTTAGTGAGGCCATTAGAAGCATGCATGTTCAATTGACATCTGATAACCCAACAACATCAACTAAGAAGCAAATGTTAAATCCTCAAATATTTGCTTTGAGAAAATTAAAATTTCTGGAAATTTCGGGGGTAGATGGAAATGCTTACCACCAAGTTATTCTTGGTGAAGGAGCTCACTTTTTGGCCACTGAACTAAGACTTGTCTGTTGGGAGGAATTCCCTATGAAGTCCTTGCCAGAGAGTTTTAATGCTGAAAAACTTGTTATATTGGAATTTAGAAAGAGCAGATTGAGAAAGCTGTGGGATGGAGTGAAGGTAAATACATGAGTCTCACTGTTATAAAGGTAAATTCATGTGACATCTTCGTTTCTTTTCATTTTATTACAGAATCTAGCGAATTTGAAAAGACTTATTCTCCATTGGGCCATGAAGTTAAAGGAGCTTCCAGATTTATCAGGAGCCATAAGACTTGAAGAACTGTACCTCAGTGGTTGTTCTAGTTTGAGAAGCCTGCATTCATCTATTTTCTCTCTGCCAAAGCTTCAGATATTGGATCTTAATAGCTGCATCTCCTTGGCCATACTTCCAAGCAATTCTGAGAGGAGGTTGCATTCTTCACTTTGGAGAAACAGTGAATTGAAGTTTCTATACATGCGTGGTTGCGAGAAGCTTGAAAATATAGCAGAGCTTCCCCCTTTCCTAACAACTTTAGATGTCTCGTTCTCAAAATCACTCAAAACTCTACCCAACCTTCCTCTTTCCCTTCAAACTCTAAATACTTCCTTTTGCGTGTCACTTGAGAGTCTACCAGAGCTTCCACCGTTGCTTTCAACTTTAAATGTCTCCGCATGCTATTCACTTCAAATTCCACCCAACCTTCCCTTGTCTCTTCAGATTGTAAACCTTTGTGATTGCACCTTACTTCAGACTCTAGTTGAGCGTATTCAATCCCTTAAAACTAAAGATACAAAAAATTCAAGATTAATACATCAAACTCTATCAAAGCTTCCCCTACCCTCTCAAGTATTGTGTACCTGCAATTCAATCAAGACTGGAGCAGAGCTTCTCTCATCCTTCACCTCTCAGATTGAAGATTGTCTTGCTTCCTTGGAAAGCTCGTGAACAGTTAAAGGAAACAGGAAAATGGTTCTTTTCTCATATGACTTGAACTTGGATCAACATTTGTTAGCTGCTATTGGGTTGAAAATCAATATGATGACATTTGCAAAACCAGCACTTGTTAAAACTATGATTATGATGATTCTCACGGTCGTTATGATCGATGTTTTTACGTGTGTCCTGGTAACAGTGTTCCTTTAAACTACAAAAGCATAAGAGAGAACCATAACATGAAAAGAGAAGAATGGTGAAAAGAAACAAAATAACTTTTATATCTGCTGAACCATGTTGTATTTCCATCTCTGTTACATACTTAAGATTAAATATATGAGAAATATTTGTTCATCATCATACTCACACATGTGGACAGCAAAAGTTCTTTATCAATCTTTGATTCACTGAAAATTGTGAGAGACATCATCTAATTATATCCATTTCTCCCTAATGCACCACAAAGTAGCTTCACTGCAAAGGGCAACAGGGTCAGTTCCAACATATTGTGAAAAGTAAAACATAAGGCAAATAAACCTAAATGTTTATAATCACGTACAATTTCTCCTCCTTAAACTGCAAACTCAACGTACAAAAGTAACAACTCACCATTATAAACTTCCCACAACGTACAATACCTAAGCATACCCTGTCTAAACCCTAAGTCCGAAAGGGATTATCTTTCTCTGCACAATGCACATTTTGCCCCAAGTTACCAAATACAATCAGAACTCCCAACAATAAAAATGGAATTACACGCCCCAAACCCAAAAATGGAAACTTTCTACTAACCTTCTCTTCGAATGCAGCTTACTTCAGAGTGTATTTGAGAATCTTCGATCCCTTAAAACTAAAGATACCAAAAATTTTAGACTACAAGAAACTCCATCAAAGCTTTCCCTACCCCTTCAAATTTCGTGTACCTGCAACCCAACAAATCAAACAAAAATTAACTTATAGGATTATACAAACCATTATACATGATCAATAACTTTTCAAATAATTCACCAAATAAAAATTTTCAAAGAATTGAAAATCGAAAACAATTTGATGTGAATGACATGTCATTAACAAAAATAAATTTAAATGTCATTTTCAATTTTATAAATTAATTATTTTTTATTAATCATTTTTAAATTTTAATTCATACTTATTTTTATCAAGATAAAAATATTATGACATCCTTTCCTTGAACAATTTACTTTTATTATTAAATTGTGTTCAATTATTTACTTTTATTTAATATGAGATTTAGATTTCACTCTTAAATTTCTAACCTAACCTAAATAATCTAAAGAAGCTAATTTTGTTCACCATGTACATTTATTTTTGAGGTTGGTTGTGAAACTAAAGCACATTATCTTTGCATAATACTACTCGATTGGGGCATTCAAACTCATCTATTCAACCCTTCCCATATTTTCTTATATGGTAAAAATGTCACTTTCAGAGTAATGAAGAAGGATGATTCATACAATCTTTAATATTGCTCTCATAAAAGGGAAATTTCATTTCTAAGGAAGTTGATCTATATTTGTTCCTCTTATGGTTCTGTTGATTGTAAGGTTTGGTGTTAAAGTACATCATGTGATGTGCTATGCAATAAAGATTTAGCGAAAGCTTTCTTATTTGAGTCACTCAAAATATATCTATTAAACAACTCCTTTTTTTCATATTCTGTGAAAATGTTATTTTGAGGGGCTTGATGCATGCTAGCTGTAACACATGAAGGGTTGCACACCATCTCCCAGGTCCTTTCTAGGGATCAATCAAACTTAATAGTGAATTTTGAAATGGATAATAATATGTTAACTTTCTTTTTTTATTATTTTTAATTTATTATTTTAATTATTATTAGATTATTATATCACATCAATAAAATGAACCAAAATAAGTAATTTAATAGTAATTAAGTAATTTAATAGTAATTAAAGTGATGAGTTAAAAATGATAAAAAAAAAGTAAATTAAAGTATCAGAAATAAAATATACTTGATGTTTCAAAGTCAATTTCTTTTACCTTTTATATATATATATATATATATATATATATATATATATATATATATATATATATATATATATATATATATATATATTTTTTATATAGAGAAATATATTT
>Ga0214542_1000845_pt1:0-22500 | contig 59194 bp, 25 predicted proteins | sample CNSS1metaG_FD_160096 | JGI IMG/M metagenome (GOLD analysis project Ga0214542, IMG submission 160096) | Root nodule microbial communities from cowpea collected in UCLA plant growth center, Los Angeles, California, USA - CNSS1 | ecosystem: Host-associated > Plants > Roots > Nodule | place...
GTGGGGGTGGGTGGTTGATCATAGCAGGAAAGGTGGAGGTGATGTTGTGAGGAGGAATGTGGGTTGTGGGAAGATATTGTGGGTTGTAGGGTGGGATATGTGTGGTATGGAGGGCGGTGGGTATGTTATAGGGGGCGTGGGTGGTGGGGATGGTGGGGGCGGGAGTTGGGGGTGCGGTGAGCCCTGGTTGACCGGATGGAAAGTGATGGGGATGTGTAGAGGTAACGGGTGTCTGTTGGGTGGTGGTGAAGGTGTGGGGGGTGGGATTGTATTCACTTTCTTCCTCTGTAGGCTGGAAGGCAGGAGACTTCACAACTTCAGAGGTTTCTTTAGCTTTTCCCTTCAGGTTGACGTCTGCCTCGATCCTTCGCCTGAGGCGAGAGTTCTCTTGTCTCAGCGCTTCCATTTCTTCAGCGTTGCGCTTCTTCAGGTCTGCGAGTTCTTGTTGCATCTTTGCCTGGCCGTCTAGGATGGCGGCCAAGTCAGGGGTGATGTTGGGAGGTCCAGAGGGACCAGCGTCCGCTTGCTTGTTCGCTCCAGCTCTGCTGCGGGTAGAAACCATCTTCAGAGAAAAAACCGGTACTAAAGGTGTTCGTCTCGTGCCCCACGGTGGGCGCCAATTGTTCCTGCAGAAGGACAAATAAGATAAGTTAGGCACGAGTATCACCTTACCATGTAGTCCGCTATCTCTTCAGTTGGCCTCTTCCCAGTCGATACATGTCAGCTTGAACCCAGGAGGGGTTACCTGCAGAAGAGTCTCCGAAGCTCAAGTAAGTCAAAGCTCTCAGAGAGTCAAATCAGTGATTAATGAATGCGTACCTTTAATTGTTGGGGTCCACGTATATTTATAGAGCATTAATGATGTCTGACCATCTCATAGGCTGGGCTTTGACTTGGGCTCTAGCTTGGGCTGTGAGTGGGCCTGGGCCCTAACCCAGGCCCTTAAGGTTTATTGAACGCGGGGGCTTCTATCATACTGAGTTCATTGGAGTGGTCGGCCTAGGCTCTAATCTTACCGGATATGCTGGAGTAGTCGGTCTAGGCCGGCTACTTGTCTTGATGGCTTATGTTGGTGATATGAGATGCAGGTTGTTCCTTTAGATGTTTAGTTTAGGTTAAAACCGGTACAAGTTTAGGCTAACTCGGCCAAGGCTGGAAACTTGGCTGCCTCGATATGCACATTGTTTACTTGGTCGAGTTTGGCTAGGTACGGTACATTTTCCTTTGTGTGATTCCTTTCAATAGTCTCCAAATTGTTTATAAAACACATATTTGTTAATATTTTTATTTTTGTTTATTTTCATCATATAAAATACTATTTTGATATATTGTATCTAATTATTTTTTATTTTCTAACTCGTTACAATCATACTTTATTTTTCACTATAATTGTATAAATAATTTTTATTTACTACAATATAAAAATTTAATGTAATTGTCATGAATATTTTTTTATCACCATCCAACATATATTGGAGTTCGAAAAATTCAAGATATATGTTAAAATTTTATTATTACATTTATTATTTGTTCTTTGCGTCATTTTGATCAAATAATGTATTATAACTTATATTAGTGTATAAAAAAAAGATTCATTATAATTTAAAAAATTGAAATAAACAAACATTTAAAATATATTTTAATTTGAATATTTTTTCCTTTTATATTTTTTTTAAAATATTTTTAAATTTTATCAACTAGGTTTCATTAATGTTTGCAAATTTAATAAATGTTTTGGTTCTCATGAAATTTTATTTGGTATTTTAATCTAAAATGTAAACAATTATAATTTATTATTTGATATCGAAGAAACAATCATCCTCCTAATATTGAATATTTGATAATATTATGTTTCATTTACCGTAATTTTTTATTATTTTATAAAAATTAATTAAAATTAATATTAAAGTAGTAAGGAAACGGGTACGAGTATGGGTACGAGATTATACCCGTTACCCGGTGGGAGTGGGGATGGGGATAGGACAACAGTTTGATACCCGTTGGGTTTGGGTATGGGGATAGGGATGAATTCTTTTTACAAGAATAGGTATAGGATAGTGAAACTCGTCCCCGCCTCGCCCCATTGCCATCCCTAGCTATCTTAAAGCCCCGTGGAGATCTTATCTAGGTTTTCTTAAGAACTCAAAAACCATATTTCATAAAATCTTAAAGGAACCTATATCATTTGGTATCTAGAGCCTAGGTTGTCTAAAATACAGTTTTTTTTTTCTTATGCTAACTTTGTTGTTGACATGTTTTTCTTTTGGTGGACCTGGGTGGCTAGAGGAGTCCACATGGGATAATCTAGCCTTGACTTTAGAGACAAGTAAACGTGCACAAACAATTTGGCAGCATGACTCTACAAATCTCAAAAGTGAATTTACAATGGAGGAGACTCCCCTATTTATAGCCTAAGGTGTCTCCAAATTTGAAAATTCAAAACCCTAAAAACTCTAACATGGTTATCTTGGAGTCCAAGGCATAAATCCTCTCCAATATAAGGAAGACATATTGCCACTCAAGAAGGAGGGAAATACTCTTCATTCCTAGAGTGCCATGTGGCCACTCAAGAAGGTGGAAATACTTTTCATTCCTAGAGTTCCATGTGACCACTCAAGAAGGTGGAAAATACTCTCCATTCCTAAAGTGCCATGTGGCCACTAGAAGAAAACCTCTCCAATAAGATCATGACACACGACCACTCTCTCCCAAAGGAGATAAGTCTCTTCCTTGGTCCAAAACCCAATACTACATGGCCTAATATACAAGGGCCAACGTCTATAATTTTCAAAAACCAATTACACCTAACTCATATGTCCAAATATTACATGCTTATAGTCAAATGAAGCCCTTTCAGTTTAGTTTCCAACACAAAAAGAATCAACGCATTTGGAGGTCTATGGAGAAAGTTATGACTAAAATACTAAGCAAAGGTCAATGTTGTTGATTTTTTATGTGTTGGGCACCAGTTGTATATTTGGGCGCCAGTTGCCTCGGCAGTTATGGCGTTGGGTGCCATATTTTGGTGTTGGACGGTGCCTGATGACAGCCCTTAATGCTTGTTGTATTGATTTCCACTCCTCTTCATGCATCTCCTTCCACAATAAAACTTATCCTCATGTATGCACTTGGCCATGGCTAGGGATTTCAATCAACTTTCCTTTATGATTATGTTTAGAAAAGTGTTTTTGAACTAAAGTTTGCAAGATAGATCACCAATGGGCTTATATCTTTACAAAATCTATGTAACTAGAGAGTTTCAATTTTATTAAAGAAAATCTAAATATGGTAAATTTTATAGATTTCATCTCACTAGATGATGTAATCATTTGTGTAGTACAAATATTTTGTTAAGTTTATGTAGGTAATACAACCATCTAAAAATTATCACGCACACTATTATGTCATAAGAAAAGGTAATCAAACCTAAGCGAACATCAAAAAGAAGTTTTGAAAGCTAAATCCAGAGAAAGATAAAGATAAAGGTTGTGGGGAAGAAAGATAAAACCTAATAGTAGTTTTGTGCGAGATGAAGAAGAAGTTAAAAGGAGCTTAGATTCAGAAGTTAGAGATAAACAAATGATGTCTATTTAAGGGAGATAAAGCATGAATACGTGAAAGTAAAATGTTTCTTTTGTTTTTTCTACTGTATGCTGTAAATTATGTAACTTGAAAATTAGTTTGTGAAAACAGTATCTTATGAAATTGTTTTGAAAAAATATGAATGTTTCAAATTTATTTTTTTAAGAACCATAAAAATAGGACATTTATAGAACAAAGTTCTACAAACCCATTATTTGGTTTTGATTATGTGCTTAACAATATAGTACAAAATATGAATTTATACGCATTAGGTCTTGATAAGGGTGAGTATGGATTGGATTTTTAATGATCCAATCCACATCTATTTTAGATCCAAATAATTGGATTAGATTTTTTACCCAAATCCATTTATTTAGCAAAAGTAGTTTGAATTTTTTTTAAATCCATATCCAAATATTTGGATCAAGATTTAAATCCAATCCAAATATTTGGATAAAGTTCAAAATCCATTATCCATTTTTTATAAAAGAAATTTAAATTGAATTTTTTAAAACTTGTGTCATTAAGGCCTAGATGACCCGGATGGGCCCAACGACCCGTACGAGTCAGACGACCCAAATGGGCCCGATGACCCGAACAGGCCAGATAATTGGGACGGGCCCGACAACACGAGGCTCGACGACGCGAACATGCCGGACGACTCGAATGGGCTCCTCGACCCGGACGGACCAAACAACTTAGACGGGCCAAACGACCCAAACGGGCCCGACGACCTGAACGGGCCGGACAATTGGGACGAGCTCGACAACACGAGGCTCGACGACGCGAACGGGCCCGACGACCCGAACAGGCCAAACAACCCAGACGGGCCAGACGACCCAGACGAACTCGTCCAAACAGTCGGGCCCAATCGGGTAGTCGGGCACGTTCGAGTCGTGAGGCCCGTCCGGGTACGTCAAGGTCGTCAGGCCCATCCAGGTCATCAGACCCATCCGGGTCGTCAAGCATGTTCGGTTCGTCAGGCCCATTCGGGTCGTCAGGTCCGTTCAGGTCATCAGGCCAGTCCTTGTCGAAGGGCCCGTTCGAAACGTTGAGCCCATCTGGGTCGTAGGGCATGTCTAGGTCGTAATGCCTGTCTAGGTCGATGCGCCCGTTCGTGTCGTCGTGCCATCTGGGTCGTAAGGCCCGTGTAGGTTGTCAGGCTCGTCCGGGTTGTCGGGCCCGTTTGGGTTGTCTGAGTCATCAGGTCCGTCTGGATCGTCGAGTCCATCTGAGTCATCGGGCCCGCTTGTGTCGTCGTGCCCATCCGGGTCGTAAGGCCCGTGTAGGTCGTCAGACCCGTTCGGGTCGTCGGCCCCGTCCAAGTCATCCGCCCCATTCGGGTCTTCGGACCCGTTCGGGTCGTCGGGGCCGCCTTACCCATTCGATTCTTCGAGCCCGACTGACTCGTTCGGGTCATCGGGCCCGCTTGACCCGTTCGGGTCTTTGGGCCTGCCTGACCCGTTCGGTTCTTCAAGCCCGCTTGATCCATTCGTGTCATCGGGCCCGCATGGCCCGTTCATGTCTTCGAGCCCGATTGGCCCGTTCGGATCTTCAAACCTGCCTTGCTCGTTCGGGTCTTCGGGCCCACCTGGCTCAACAGGTCATTGGGCCCGCCTTCTCCGTTCGGGTCATCGGGCTCACTCAAATTTTCCGGATCGTTGGGCCCGACCGACTTGTTCGGTTTGTTGGGCCCACCTAGCCCGTTCATATCTTTAGGCCCACCCAACCTCTTATGGTCGTCGGGCCTGCCCGATCCGTATAGGTCGTCGAGCAAGGCCCATCCAAGTCTGAATTTAGCATAGTCCATCTCAACCTTTAGTCTAACGCAACTAAAAATTTAAATTGAAAATTTGGATTGAATTTTTTGGATTATCCACATTTAAAAATCTTGATTTATAAAATGGATATTCAATCCATAAAATATATAAAATGTAGATTAGATTGAAATCCAGATCCATTAAATGAATTTTAAATGGATTGGATTTTTAATAAAATGGATTATAAATGGATTGGATTAGAGCAAAAGTAGATTGGATCAAGAAAATTAGATTTTTTGTCCACCCCTAGGTCTTGATAGACACAAGTGTCTCGCTTGACCAAAGATGCAAAAAAAAAAGAGTTTATATAACTTTGTTTGGTCAGTTTTTGCTTAAAGAGAGATCATAAGTACATGTACTCTAAAGCCTTTCATGGTACACATCAAATACTTATAAATGTTTATTCTATGTTTGCAAAGAATAGTTATCTCTTTGTTTCTTACAAGAGGATCTAGCAATGAAGTTTGTACATCAAATATCTCTTAAAGAACGCATTTAAAGATGCTCCACACAACTTTTCTGAAAGGCAAAATGTTAGTCTTATGAAGATAGTCAACCTTGTTAGATCCTACACTTTACTCATGTTTGAGAAAAGACTATTTAACTTAGGTCTAATAAGTCATGTAGTGTATCAGAGAAATGCATAAAGAATATAGATGCATATATTTGGATGAAGAGCATTTAATGCATTTTCAAGCTTGAATATGGATAGAAGACAAAGGATAAGAACTTTGAAAGACCTCAGAATAGTCCCAAATGAATTTGCAACAACTTTTTTATTCCCAATCTCTATATATAGAAGATCTTCTATAGAGGAAATGTTGATGGCGACAATATAATGACCATCATAATGATAACAAAGTTCATGTGGAACAATCCTTAAGCTTTAGTATGTGAACAAGAATATGGTTGTGTTTGTTAGCAACCTAAAAGAGTATTCTTAATCTTGTATTTGTCTTAGGATGTTACCCTCTTTTAGTTAGCAAACTTGTGATAATTTAAATCATACTCTTGTATATATAAGCAATGTGTTTAGTTAGGATGGGTTGGGTCCAAAGAACACTTAGGTTTTAGCTGGGAATGGTTTGATCCAAAGAATAGGTTTTAATCAGAAGTGACTCTATACGTTCAAAGAATATGTCGTGGTTGGCCAAAAGTAATTACAGTCCAAATAACACTTTATGCTTAGCTAGGAGTGATTAGAGTTCCAAAAATACTTATCCTTTTTCTTGAATTGTTATTCTACCAGAAGATCGTGATTATGTTTATCAAGAACTAAACATAATATGGATTTTCAGAAGAACACCTAGTGTACATCTTTCTTCTTTTGTCTCTTTGAATTTCATATTATTAATTTCTTCTTTTGTCTCTTTGAATTTTGTATTATTAATATGTGAGTAACTAAAATAGTATAAAAAAACATCTAGTGCATTTCTTTGCTACAACATGTTTTTTTAATTTTTGATGGTGCATTGACTTGAAGTTGCGTCTCACAATCTTCATTAAATGTTATGAAAACTTTTTGACAATACATTTGTCAAGTGAAAACTTCATCTAATCACTTTTAACAAACACTATTTTATGAAAATTTGAAAAATTCTTAAGTATACAATATTTCAACTCTTCTTTTCTTTTCTTTTTTGTATTTTACCGATTTTTATATCAACATAATCTATCTCAATGGTCCTATTACAACAGTTATTCTCCTAAATGATTATGTGAAAATTAACATAATAAAAAACTAAATTACAAAACCATATAACAAATTATTAGTGGAGAAGGGAAGAAGTTGTCACAAATGAAAAGAGAGGTATAAAGAGGAAACAAATGAAAGAACGATAGTAATACAAACATAGCGCGGAGACGAGAGTGTAGAGAAAGTGGAGACTTTATACACATGAAAAAATTGAAGAAAAAGAATTATGCAGGGAAGTTTTGAAAGAGAAACAACAATGATTATCAAAACAAGAGTAATAAAAAATGTTAAACGACAGTGATTATTTCTATAATCATTATTTACTATTTTTTATGATGGTTCTTTAAATAGTCTTTGTTATAAAATTATTCTTTATTTTAAAAAATATCACCTTGCATCGTGAAAGGTCCCAAAGAATTGTCATCGTAAAACATAGTGGTTGACTTACATATTTTCAAAAATACCACCATAATTTTTAAAAGAAGTCCCAATGAACTATCATCAGAAATTATCGTGGTTGACTTAATCTGCACAAGCAAAAGCAGCCATTACAAAACTAATCAAACTAATTATATACTTGAAAGGAAAACATATATAGATTCTCTTTAGAATGTTAACATGTAGAGTTTTTTATTTTAAATTACGATCTTTTATTAGCATTATCAACTTCTATTTTTATGAAACCTTAACGTTAATAATAATAATCATCATTATCTTACGTATGGACGTAAGATTTTTATTAATTTGGTAAAACATGTCTATTTGAATAATATATACACATGCATAAATTCTAACGGAAAGAATCTTACGTCTATTTTAGTAAGAAAAATTTTCTCGTTTTATTATTTTAGTCATGTATGTTAGTTATCATTATTTAAGGAAACGTTAGTTATATAATTATTATCTTTTATTTTAATTATATTTTATATTATCATAAAGTATTATAAAATCCTGTCAAAAAAGGTATTATTATAAAACAAAGATTTATCCGACTTAAATAAAATAAGTTTAGAATTTGACTTCTAAATTATTTATAACAAACCTAAAATCTAGAAAGAAACTCTGTCATTGTGCACAAAAAAGTTATGGGACATAAGCATAATTACTATTTTTTTTTCTTTTGTATGAGTAAAATACAGTTTTCATATAAGAAAAATCAATTTATTTTAAATAACAATTCTAATGATCTCATAAAAAATTTAAAAAATATCATTTTATGGTGTAATGTGATTCAAAGATAGGTTTGCTTTTTAGCATGTGAAGAGTTCTATAGGTTTATGAATATAGAAAAATATATCTCTATGGATTAAGAAATTAGTCCTTATTTTGGTGGATGAATGACTTGAAAAAAAATGAAATAAATTGTAGTGACCTGATCATACGTGAGGTGGGCATTTTGACAAGGTGAGTGAGATTATAGAATGCGTTTTATTATATGAAGTTACGTCTGCAAGACTTAGCAACGCAGATTTAGTAAAAATATTGCACGTTGCTTTGTGCATTGTGCTTCTGTTTATTTTATAGCTCCCACCGCCTCTGTTCCTTGCCAAGTCTACTTATATTATATGTCACTCATCTAGTTTGGTCCTTTGATTGCTCCTTCATTCCAATAATGCATGTCACTCTGTGTGAACCTCTGTTATATATAGCTATATCTATGTATATATATATATATATATATATATATTTATATGTCCACCTATTCCATTGCTCGCATCACTGTCTTCCTTAATTGAAGGTCCCCTTCATATTCTCTCTCACACACATGGAACCCGAGCATTATTTTCCTTCTCCCTCTCTCCTCTTAACCAGGTAGCCATCAATTAATATATGCATATGCATGTGTTTGATAATCAAGAATATCTTAAAATTTCAATTCTAGAGACCCCTTTAGTTTATTCTATTCTACAAATTTAGAAGCTAATCTGCTTGCAAATGATGATTAGTAACAGAACAAGTTTGCAAAAGGCTTTTCTTTAACATTTCTGTGTAACAAAGAGTTGTTTTTTACTTATTCGGGCCTCATCAAGGAGTTTCTCATAGATTATGGACGAAATTTAGATACAATATAGTTTTTGTACAGTTCTGACATGAGAATTGGATTTAGCATGATATATAACATGTTTAAACAAAGTTTGAATTGAAGGTCTTATACATGATTTAGTATACAAGTTGTGTATGTTGATTGTATCTGTGATGAGTGAGTGGTGAATGAATGAATGAAGGTGGTGGACGACGGAGACGGTGGCGGTGGTGACGGGAGGGAACAAGGGCATAGGGTTTGCATTGGTGAAGCGTTTTGCGGAACTTGGAGTGAGTGTGGTGCTAACTGCTAGAAACAAGCAGAGAGGGGAAGCTGCGGTGGAGACACTGAGAGAAGAAGGGTTTGGTGATTACGTTCATTTTCTACTCCTCGATGTCTCCGATCCCGTTTCTGTTTCCACCTTTGCCTCTTCCTTCAAAACCAAGTTCGGATCCACCTTGGACATTCTGGTACCATTTTTGTTCTATACTATTTTAATTTTCACATTCTATCTCTCTCATGTCGTGTCACGTCATGTCACCTCGCTCATGCCGTTTCCCAAGTCAAAGCAAATTAAATCTCACGAATCATTACAAAACTAAAGCATTTTGAATGAAACAATTAAGATCCAAATACTAAGTATGAATGTGTGTGTGATTCAGGTGAACAATGCGGGGGTATCGTACAATGAACTGGAGGAGAACTCTGTGGACCACGCGGAAAGCGTGATGAAGACCAACTTCTACGGTCCCAAGTTGCTGATTCAGGCTCTTCTCCCTCTCTTCCGTCGCTCTTCTTCTTCCATCACTCGTGTTCTCAACGTTAGCTCAAGGCTTGGCTCCCTCGATGTACACTTTTCTACCATTTTTTTTTTAATTTTCCTCCTCTGTTAAAATGTTTCCATAAAGTTCCCCCACGAAGAAAAAAATTAACTTTTCTTAAAGTTCAAATTATTAACTTTCTTTTTATTCGCTAAAACGTGAGCATTTCGTGGCAGTATATTAACTATTGCTGTTTTAAAGTAAAAGACAAATGATGAAACAGGAAGAATCTCTCTTTTTATATTATACTTTTCTTTCTCCTTCCCCTTTTATTCTTTTCATTTTTATGGGTCTTTTGTTCACACCGGTTTCACACCTTGGGAAGGAGTGTGGGAATCATGGTCTGAGATTCTTTGACTAATGAGGGTTTTAAGGTTTTGTTAATTATGGTTTATACATTTGTTTGCAAGAGCAGAAGGTGAGAAACGCAGAGATAAGAGCAGTGCTAGAGCGCGAGGAGTTGATGGAGGAGGAGATAGAGGGAGTGGTGGGAATGTTCCTTAGAGACGTGAGGGAGGGACGGTGGAAGAAAGAAGGATGGCCGTCGTACTGGACGGAGTACGCCGTGTCGAAGGTGGCTCTGAATGCGTATTCGAGGGTGTTGGCTAAGAGATATTCATACGAGGGAAGTGGGTTGAGCGTGAACTGTTTTTGCCCTGGTTTCACTCAAACCTCCATGACCAAGGGGAAGGGTACCCACACCGCCGAGGCCGCCGCCGCCTGCGCCGCCACCCTTGCATTGCTTCCGCCGCACCTCTTGCCCACCGGAAAGTTCTTTTCCCTTGGAAGAGCCGCCACCTTCCTCAACGCCACTTCTAAACTCTGATCCCCACACCTACGTAATTAATAAGCTTAAGCTAGCTTAATACTTTAATTACTACGTACTACCCACTAATTCATTAGTCCACTCAAATGTGTGTTTACATTGTATTACACTCTTTCTTTGTCTGTCTTACCACCGGCGAATTCTAGAATATTAATGTTCTGGGATTCTGTACCTGCTTTAAATATGTAGAGAAAGTTTTGTTGTTATTTTTTAACAAGTAATATATATGTGATATTTCTTAAGGCTGATTTGATAAATTTATGAGGTAAAATTACGATGATATTTGGATATATTTTTAGTATTCAAATACTTCTGATTATGATGATTCAATAAGTTATTATAAGAGATAATATTCAAAGTAAAGTTTGAATATAGAGTTGAGTAAGAATGTGGAAATAACATACGAAAGAATTCGAAAAGTGCATATTTTTAAAATGTCAAAAGTTCGAAAGGATAACTGATAAGGAGAATTTGGAGTAAATTTAAAATATTATATAACATTGTATAAGAAAAGAAGAAGATACTTTCAAACAATTAAATTGGATAAACAACGTATGCTTATTATTATTATAGTTGAGGGAATTATCTAACTTAAAATAATTATCAACTTTTTAACGTGTAAATTACATTAATTACCTATCAGGTATTATGAAATACATTAGCAAATTATAACGTTTTTATAAATTCAACTATAGTAAACTTTATATATTGACATTTCAAAGTTTAACCATCGCTACGAGAATAATAGAAAATAGTGACCAATTTCAATGATCGAAAATGATAGTTATTATTAGTGACTAATCAGATCAAATATTTTTTTTTCTTAAATGAGTGATTGTGATTAATTTAGTGACTAATGTTTTTGGTTATAAAATAACAGTAAGAGAATCGTTATAGTTTTATTTATTTATAATGTTTATATATTTTTAAGTTACCAAAAGTTACCTTCTCAAATTTCACACTATTTCCCTCTCAAATATTCACGAGACCACCAAATATTCACTATCAAATTTCACTTTCACGACTTAATTTTAAGACCAACAAAGTCAACCTCGCCCTTCATCGACAACTAAACTCGACTCAAACCACCCAACGTGAGGTCGCAGCAACAAGTTGCCACTTCACGAACCAATCTCAGCTACTTCACAAACAATTCCATACGAACCACAACCAAGCCCATTCACGAACCAGCTTAAGGTCGGTCCCATCACAAAGGAGCGGTCCCATCACAAAGGAGCTCCAGGCCCCTTTTCAAATGAGAAGAACGAGCTTGATGAACCAAAAGCATGCCTCTTCACCAACCAGACTTGTCTCCTTCACGAACCAAACCAAGCGAAAACCCTAATTTGGGGGAAGCATAAACCCTTCTTGTAGTGAATCTATGGTAATAATTCATTAAAAAAAAATTGAGGATTATAACATCCTAACCTAATATTACTTATTTAGAATTAAAATAATAAAAATATTAATAAACTACATTTATTAGTGAAACACTTTTCCAAACACGTGGGAAAATTAAAACTTTAGTTTATCGTGCTGAAAGAAATGCGTTCATTGCTTACAAATATAAAACGATTCATATTAACTTTTTACAAACATTAATTCATAAAATCCATAAAGATAATCCCAAGTAAAAATTTCCATGTTGGCCCCACTTCGGTTCTAAGTATCTATATGCTCACCTACATCAACATTTGCTCTCATGTAACGAGTTACAGGATCATCGCCAAACACACACAGATAGGTTAAGCTTAAAATAAAAATACATTACAAGGTACATTATAATAACAATTTAAACCCCTAACACTTTTGATTCACTTCAAACCTCAAATCGAAATATTATCATCTTCCTCTAGACACCTCTTGATTCTACACCCTTTGATGATTACATTGATCGATCCTTGTTGCCACGAGTGTCCACTCGCCCCTCCGACTACAGACCACCACCTATAGTCCACATGTGGGAATGATCTTGTCACGACCACAATCTGCAACACCAAGTGGAGTTCCCCAATACGAACCGCAGTTTGTATTTGTCTCAAGACTACCAAACTCGTCGAATAACACCGAGGAGGGCAATCTTCCGAAACCCATCCTACGAGCCACGATCTCGCACATTCCATTTGACTTCCAAAACCACCAGGCTACAACCTCGAGTGGTCACATGATACCCCAATACAACTTACACTCCTAATTGGGCCCCCAGCAAACCATTATCTCAAGACCTCCATCCAAAGTTGTGTAGAATCATCCACGCAACCCAACTCTACACCTGAAACTGCCTTGCGCTTCACGCACGTCGCTAGACAGAAACTGGTTCTAGACCGCCTGGTGGAAACCAGACACTATTAGGCGACAAGCGCCTTTCAGTACCTCTGCCCGACCAATTCTGCCTGGCGAGACCACCCCTTCCGCTAGGCGTCACGTGATTCCAATGGCCATTGTCACTGTTTTGGATACTGCCTGGCGGCTTGTCCCGCGTCGCCAGGCACCATACCAGTAGCGCAAGTGTTACTAGTTTTTTGCACTTTCGAACATGTTTCACACAACACACAATTCATAGCACTCTTATAATAATCCAGTCATAACCCTATAACTAATTTAAAATGCAACACATTCATGGTTTTACAATTGATGTCATGCCCTTAATCAATTATGATGCAATCCACTATGCACTCATTATTTTACCAAATAAAACATACCATGATTAACTTAAATCAACAACAAAATTTGCACATAATAACAGTCTCCAAACAGGCACAGTCCACATTATAGTCAAGATAGAAACCTGATTCTATTTTGCAAATTTAACCCCAATTATCACTTAATCATACATAATTCAATTTATATTACATGCATGGGTTTCTTTCCATACCCTCTTCCCAACTAATTCATATTATACATAAAATTACCAAATAAACCCTCCAAGAACGCGAATCACAGAAGAAAAAATCAGGATGTCCCACTACACTAATGTGTCGGTTGGCGACAGTTCATGCGTTGTCAGACGATGCATACAATTCTGGGTTCTGTCCAAATTTTTCCTACAACTGTACAAACCCCAAATCCCTCAATCATCAATTATGTCATGCATTTTGGTACTCCTTTAGTATTCAATCAAATATATCTATCAAGCCTATTCCAATTAAGATCAATTTCACAAAACCAAACACCAATCAAAGACCAGAATAATATCTCTTCATCCCCAATCCCACTACACTAATGTGTCGCCTGGCGACAGTTCATGCGCTGTCAGGCGATGCATACAATTATGGGTTCTGTCCAGATTTTTCTTACACCTGTACGAACCCAAAATCCCCCAATCATCAATTATGTCATGCATTTTGGTACTCCTTTAGTATTCAATCAAATATATTTATCAAGCCTATTCCAATTAAGATCAATTTCACAAAACCAAACACCAATCAAAGACCAGAATAATATCTCTTCATCCCCAATCCCAACATGAACCCTAACCCCCAATTATGGCCATGTTCATACAATTATCATCAAATCTTACCATCTCAGACATGTAAACACATAGATAATCATACAATTATGTGTAGAGACCTCATCCAAGCATAACCAACATCAAAGAAACTTGAGAATTGGACAAATTGGGCAAGCCAGTTTGCATCGCCTAACAAACAACAACCAACCGCTAGGCAATTCGTAGAGAAACCCAAAAACTGAGTTCTGAAGGCATGAGTCACCTAGCAGGTCTGCAATGCTACCATAGGGTCTCTGGAAATTTCCATAAACACAAAGAGCTCTTCATCTACTCAGTTCATCCCAAAGGCATACATAAAACAAATGTTGTGATTTTACTTTAACCAAGGTTCGAACCCACAACCTCTCAATTACTAGGTGTATGCATAACCATCAAGTCAATTCGTGTTTGTTGGTAATTCATACTTATCTAGGATTTTATCTTACTACTCTAGTCTCAATCATACATGCAAAACAATAAAATAATTAAATTAATAAACAATTGACATACATAGAACTTGAACCCAAGTCCTTTTAACACAACCAAGTACTCTCAATCATTTAAGCTATTATTATTTCACGTCATAAGTCCCAGCATTAAATGCCATAAAGGTTCCCACTAACCGCATTTATTAAATAATTATTTATTTAATTATTTAAATTTCTCGGGTCTTACAAGGATTAAAACTAAACCTGTGTTTAGAAATATGTAAAAGAATTTTTTTAAAACAAATTATACATAATGAAATGAAAGAATTGATATGTGAAAAAAAATCTAAACTAATAACATGCGTAAGAAATTTAATTACTAAAATCTAATTTATTATGAGTCTCAAAATTATCAAGTCTATCTATGTTAACTTCATGATATATGTAAAATCTTAAACTCCATATTCATAACTCTTCATGTGTTTCCTCTAAGGACCCATGAAACAATATGAGGGGATAAAAAAGCTTAGCAAACTAAAGATTGGGGGTGGCCAAACAAGCCAACATCTAATACCATTCCCAAACACGGGAAAATTCAATTTATCGATTCGCTTATAATAACACTCCATAATTCATAACTTAAACGATTACAAGTCCAAATCCAAATCAACTTAATTACAAAATAGTCAATACAAGCTTCTTAAATAAAATCCCAACAATTAGCCTTCACTTTGTCTCTATGCCTCGCCATCATCACCTTGAATAACATATGCTCCTGTGTGACAAGTCACACAATCATCACCACACGTAAATAGAAAGGGTGAGTTCAAACAAAATAAAGCATGCACAAATAACATGATTACCTCACCCAAAAGAAATAACTTCACTTGGCAAGAATCACACGCTTAGGGATATTATAACTCAAGGTAAATATGCAGCCATAGTAACCTATATGAGACTAGCACATCCAATCACACGGTGCACCTACTCGACCATGGCCTTAAGGATACCATATGCTTCCACGAACCTGCCCGCTCGTGGTCCAACCTCTACGAACCTATTCGCTCACAGTCCAACCTTTACGAATCTCCTCGCTTGTAGTCCAACACGTGTGAACACATCCAATTACGAATCTCCCTGCTTGTAAAACACTCAACTGTGAGCATGGAATATATGAACCTCCTCGCTCGTATCCCCACACAAGAGTATCACCAATACAAACCTCCTCGTTCGTATTAATCATGCGTTTAAACTCAATTACGAACCTCCCTACTTATAATACATGCAAGCATATCCCATACCTAAGGTCATCATAACTAGGCATGCAAAACACACCAAAACATAAACTTCCATTGGACCATTGCTAGGAGCAACCTAAGTGTTGTCAAGCGATGTTGCACTGCAGATCGCCTGGCGGGTCAAAGACACCGTCAGATGCCACACCTTATAGTGCCTTTCCTGGTTCACCTATCACCTATCACCTATCACCTGGTAGTCCAATCAGCATTACCAAGCACTACACTAGTAGAGTTCACAACAACAACATTCAGAATACCTAAGTACATGTTCATCTATTCCAGTATTCCTCAATTGCGGCCATCACTCATTGTCTACATCACTTATATTCATTCATCAAATTTTATATATATATATATATATATATATATATATATATATATATATATATATATATATATATATATTCATCAAATTACATAATAACACTTGAATTTAATAAGGGATTATTCATGCTTTTTAGAGAATTCAAACCCAACAACCACATAAGGCCCATAATTCATGCAAAATCATATAAATATATCAGGTAGCACTTGCACTAATTCCTTTACCCAATACCTCATCCAAAAATTCAAGTGTCACATAATTACATATTCATACTTTATGCATTTGACTCACCATTATGGCAATCTGCCCATTTTATCACAATACCATAATCATAAGTTAAAGTGAACCCTAACAAAAGTTCACCTGCAACCATCATAACCAAAACACGAAGTGCAATTGTGCATTGGGTTGTCGCCTGCCGGTACATACTTGTCGCTTGACAGTACATACTTGCCGCCAAGCGGTGCATTAGTGTTCTTGGGCAGAACTCAGATTTTTGCACCTACGAGAAACCTTAAAACCCCCGAAGACTCAGCTCAATCATCCAATTGCATGAAAAATATCTTAAATCATATTTCCAGCATTCATACATATCCAATTACTCATACAAATGCAAAATCACTACAATTAAACACTAGACATCATCTTTCCAATGCATCCCTAAACCCCAACGTAAACCCCTCATGTTTGTGCAACATCCAATCATCAAGGTATCATCAACAGTTGCAATTATCTCAACTTATAACATCATAAATTCAAACATAAATAAGGAATTTTACAGAAAGCCCAGAAATGCCACTAAATCCAACAAAACACAGAAAACAAACAACGCAATTCGTGTCGCCTGGCAAGCCATCATTGTTAGGGCTGCGCAAAATAAACTTATCTGTATTGAACTATGGATTATCCATACTATATTTTACTAGAAAAACTAAACTATTTTCAACAAAAACTGAATTGTACTATTTTGAAGTTCAGTTTAAAAAAATTGAACCCTTACGTTTACCGTTCAGTTAACTGCTTGAACTGTTGTCAAAATTGAGTACCACGAAATGCGCAAAATGGTCACATGATTACTTTTTGAACCTTTGAGAAAGTGGAAAGACTAAAGATTAAAGTTTTCTGTGAATCAAGCGTTGGTGTTGTTGTATGTTTATTATTTACAATATAATCTACTACATAATTGTATATGATTTCAAGATTTATGTGAAAAGAAAAAGTTTCATGAATAAGTAATTAAATACTTTAATTTACAAGTTCATAATTATTGGAATTGTGGTTTCTAATATTTTTCTGAAAATGATGTTTCTAAATAGATACACTTAGAAAATTGTTCTATATTAAATAATAAGAAAAATTAAGGAATAAAAAGAAAGAGTTATGAGATTCTATTAATAGAGATGCTTTCCTGTAGCTTTTTCGAGTATTTACGAATAAAGATAAATAATAGATAATAATTAAATTAAGTTTGTTTAGACAAAAATAGTTAAGTGATACAAGTTTTAATTTTATAAGTATTGATATTAATATTTAATTTTTTTTCATAAGAAACAACATAATTTTAGTTAAGCTAATATAAATTACTTAAAAGGAAAGATGTATTAGCGTATAAATATAATCAAACTAAAGTAATTAATATAAATTATTTAATGTTAAACACATATAAACAAAATATAATATTAAATAATTCTGGGCAAAATAAATATTATTTGAATAATTTCTAAAACTCTTATTTTGTTATTAGATGGATTTTTCATTGTTAGAAACTATAGAAACTCTCACACTAGATATTTCTGGAATTGATCATTTACCTTCTTGTACCTGAATAATTTAGTTAAGCAATATAAAAACAATTTAAAACCCGTTCGATTCAAAAGTATTGTAGTTCGGTTCAAGAATAGTGTAGTTCGGTTTGAAAATAGTGAAGTTTAGTTCAAAAGAAATGCAGTTCGGTTCAAAGAATAGTGCAGTTCGAAAAAATATGCAGTTCATAGTAGTTCAGTTCAATTCATATTATTACAGTTCAATTCAATTTAGTGTAGTTCAATTTTTTAAGATAAAAAACAGTTGTGTTTAGTTTGTCTAAACTATTTTTTCAATTCAGTTCAGTTTACATGAACTTTTTTTTAGTTCAGTGCAGTTTTTATCAATATAGTGCAGTTCAGTTCATTTTGACCACCCCTAATCATTGTAAAACCAAAGAAATTTAATTAATTAATTAAATAATGATTTGATAAATGTGGGTACTGGGAGCCTTTATGGCATTTAATGTTGACTTTTAGGATGTGGAAAAGTACGAGCTCAAATGGTTGAAAGGACTTGGGTTCGAGTCCTATGTATGCCAAATTGTGTGATATTTAAATTGTGTATTTTTTTGATAATATGATTGATCATGAGGAGTGATAATATAATCCTTGATTTATAAGAATTATCACGAAACATGAATTGGTTGAATGGTTGTGTATTGACTTGACATTGACATGGTTGGGTGCTGGTGAGAACTAGGAGAAGAGGTTTTACAGACCATGAACAATGTTAATTAAGTGAGAAGGAAAGCTCAGTTGAGGAAGCACTAAGGAGGCCATTATTGATCAAGGAAGAAGCTCAATAACCAACAATTTTTAAGCAAGGAATCCAAGTTAGGGGAGCTGAACTTGAATTTGACTGTGTTTATAGTAATTTTGTACACGAAATGAATTGTTGTTATTAATTTTGTACTGTTGTGTCGAATTCTGCAAGTTTCTGGAATTTTTCCAGAAACTGCCTAGCGGGTCTTCAACGCCATCAGGCGACTCATCCCTTTTCTATGCAAATTCTAGGTTCCAAAGAGGAACTGCCTGATAGCATGAACTGACCACCGGGCGACGAATGTGTTTCAGCCCAGTTTCTGTGTATTTTATATGAACCGCCTAGCAGTGACGAAAACTTGTCAGGCGACGCGAGCTAAATTGCTTGATTTTTTATGTTTTGCATGTTCTGGGAATGTAAGGGACTTGTGAGAGTCTCTATGAACTATGATATTGAGTACCTTGACAAATTGGGGTGGGAAAACCTATGTTTACTGCTAATATGATAAATTAAAGATTTTATGGATGTTAGGGTTGTGACAATTTGAAAATTTTGGGTAGTATGATCGTTAAGGTGATTGATAGAAATCCTTTGTGTAATTGAGTAGTAGTTATCTATCTGTGGATTGGAACGTGCTAATTAGAGGTTGTGAGGAAAATGGGTTGATTGGTATGAGATGTTGGTGTTTAAGATTCGCACAGGGTGCAAAACCAAATCTGATTTTTGTCCAAATAGTGAGGCATTGCCTAGCGGCTCATAACTTGTCGTCAGGCGATAATGGTGACAATGGCTTTTGTGGTTGGTGAAGTGTGACTCGAGTTGAAAGGTGCATTCAGAGATTCAAATGGAATTGGATAAGGGAAAAATAAGGTAAAATGGAACCGGTAGAAACCGGTATGCCTTAGGTCATAAAAGTGAATCTTAATTTGTGTTTAAGGTTTGGGAGAAATAAAAATCTTGCGAATACAACTTGAAGGTAAATATGAGTTAATGTGAATTATCAACATGGGTAGGCTATATGGTGTAATCTTAGAAACTTAATTGTCATTGTGATGGGTTAGGATGGTGATTTGGTTTGTTGATATACACTTAGGTCATTAAAAAGGGAATTGGAGATGTGGCTACTATTTGGCATAGGACTTGGAGTTGGGGGCTATCACTGATGAATTGAAACCTGTTTTTAAAGGTTACTGGTGTGAAAATTGGGTGGTGGCCAAATTCAAGAGTGGTTGGTGTCTACATTGTGAAGATAGAAAGGTAGGCACATATATGTTATCCTAGATAAAGGTCTATGTGTGATGGATGATTGAGTAATGTGGTGATGCCTGCAAAGAGCCATTGAATTATTCTATGTTATCCTAGATAAAGATCATCTTATCTGCTTGTGTTTGGCGATGATCGTGTTATGCGTTACACAAGAGCATATGATGTTACAAGTGGTTCTAGTGAGGCATAGAGCTAGAGCGGAGCTAGCGTGGGAAAAGCTTTTTCAGAGTTTCCTTATCACATAGATATTCTTTATGATTTTGTAAACCGTATTTTATTAGATATTGAGTTTTGTAATGGTTGTTGAAATTTATGGATTTTGTAGTAATGACGATGTAATGAACGTTTTTTTTTTAAATTTCCCACGTTATGGGGAAGATTTTTTATAATAAATGCGAGTTTGTATTTATTTCTATTATATTTTATTAAAATTCGTAATATCCGATCGGGATGTTACAATCATTGCTGCTAGGCAATTTTTGACCTACACTATATGAGTCGCCTAGTGGACCATGAACGTCGCTAAGCGGTTTCTAGGCAGAAACCCTGAAACGCGAAAAACAGCGAAAAATGAAAGTAGAAAAAGGCTTCCAAGCTTATACACACCATGAAATACATGATTCACGAAATGAACATTTAAGTGCAACTCCCTTTACCTGGAATTCCCACTCCCAAAAGCAGTCTTAGTGTTCCTCTTACACAACCTTGATCCACTCTTACCTCTTCGAACCAGCCCTCTAATCCTCTCCTTAGGTCCCTAATTTGTGTTCTAAAAATTCCTCTCAACTGCCACACGAGTATCTTCCTTTTCCCCTCAGTAGACTCTCTCTTACTTCATTTTTTTAGCCCTAAGATTTTAATAAATAAAATAAAAACGAAATTAAGGAGTTAATTACCTTCATTAGGTATTAACGTGAAGGCTTCCTGCTCATCCACCTCCTGTAACTACTACTCCTCTACTCCTAGGACGATTAGGGTTTCTAAACATCTACCAACGTAGCAAAAATAATTCAAGCGTAAAAAGAAACTAGTTAGCACTGGCCAAGGTTCAAACTCTCATCGACACAATTACCAACTATATGCATAACCAAGTAGCCATTACATGTTTTATGACATTTCATGCACACATACAGTTTTAAGATCATATCACACGACCATTCATACTAATGACATACATAAGGTTCGAACCCAAATCCTCTAAACACCACCCAACCCACTCAACCACTTGAACTACCATTGCTCCTTGTTATAACTTAGCAAACCAATTCTTTAAGATGTACCTCCATTCCACAATTATTCATAATAAATATTTATTCTTTTATTTAATTTTTTTTTCGAGTCTTACAACCCACTTTGCCATTCCTGCCAAAGATGAATCACACTCTAATCACACATGCCTAGAACCACTAGCCCATGAGATCCCAATAGTCAAAATAGCGTCCATAAACTTGGCATACAACACATTTTTCACATCGAGGTAAAAAGAGAAATCGCAAATGTAATCACCACAACTACCTCTAAAAATGTCACCACAAGCAGGATGACCCTAACAACCTCTAAGAGCTCCATCATTATTAATTTTAATCCATCTCATGTTAGGCATCTTCCAGATGACTTGAATAGGCCTATAGTTTGAGTTTCAAAGAACTTCAAAACAGAAAAGTCAGACATATCATTATAACAATATTCAGTAAAATCAGCATATAAAAAATTGTGAAACACTTGTATAGTTTGTTTTTAAAAGTGAAGGCCTTACCTACTACACAACATTTTAGGTGGAGGGTATTTTTAAATCGTATTGCAAAAAAAGAAAATTTAAGAAAAAGAAGAATAATGTTAGATTGTTATATTTGTCCCATGTGTAGGTCAACAAAGGAATCTACCAATAATCTATTCTTTATTGCTAAAATACATTTTTACTTATTTATTGAGCTAAGGATTTTATGCATATAATTGGGTTTAAGCACCAATAAAATACATGAATTTTGCCTTCGAATATTTGTATTTAACCCATACCAAACCTTTAAATATGTCATGCATAGAATCTCTTCTACCTCCACTCTTATTCTTGAAGATAATATTACTTTTGTGGCACATCTGCACGGACATTTGCCAATAGTAGGATAATAGGCTATTGAAAATAGGAACACTATCAATAGGATTTAGGGTTATGAAAATTTTGACAAGTAAAGGCCTAAATAGTGGGGTTTACCTATGTCATTTTGTTAAGACCGAATACAATCTCTCCTATCTATAAGTAATTTATTGTCTCTCATGGGGTTATGAAAACGTTATATGACTTCATAAAACAAGTGTCTGGTATTCCAAATATAACTGCCTGCTTTTAGTCACCGCAA
>Ga0214542_1000845_pt1:27500-59194 | contig 59194 bp, 25 predicted proteins | sample CNSS1metaG_FD_160096 | JGI IMG/M metagenome (GOLD analysis project Ga0214542, IMG submission 160096) | Root nodule microbial communities from cowpea collected in UCLA plant growth center, Los Angeles, California, USA - CNSS1 | ecosystem: Host-associated > Plants > Roots > Nodule...
AGAACAATTTCCAATGTTCTCCACAACAGCTCCACCTCTTCATGGTACGTACGCTTTGGAATCTTGTTTTTTTCCTATGTTCGGGTTCATCAGTTTGTTCTTTTGCTTTTTCTCAACTGTTTGATGCAAATTCTGTGGCCAAGTGTATGAAGCTTGGTGGAGTCTGGAATTGTAGCATGTCATTGTAATTGAAATGAGATGAAACATAACTGATCATTTTCTCATCACCTTTGTAGATTGTGGCATTGCACATAAAAAAAGGAGCATGAGTACGAGGCTGTCATCAACAACACTGGGTGACGCACATGAAGCTGCCATCAAACAAGAATCTGCTCAAAACAGTTATGCATCTGGTGAGTGATTTCTCGGTTTCAACATGGTCGTTCTTTTCTCTGTATTCCACAGATTCTTTATCTTTTCTCTTACCAGGTCAACGGAAGAAAATTGCTTACCCGTTTAAGTTAGTGAAGTGTGGAGGAGTTGGAGGGGAAACAACACTGAAAGATATCAATTACCAAATTCTGAGCACCCCATCAACATCAAAGGCAATTCCTCATCCTGTGACAGATTCTGTGACTCTTCCATGCAAATTAGTCAAAGGAAGTAGTTTTGGTTTGTCTGGAAAAACAGTTACGTCCCTCACCAGGATTCATACTAGGGGAAGAGGTTCCATTACCATTATTAGGACCAAGGATTCATAAAGACAACTACTGTCATTCATGTGTTACAAATGTCAATGTCAGTCCTTTTTGCTTAGACTATAACTCCTTGTGATTGCTATCTTTCTTTGTACCACATATGTTACAATGTAATGACAAAAACACTTTCTGTCGCACTATAACAAGTTCCACTCATTGTCACTATTCACTGTTGCACTACAAATTTTTACTGCTTGCAACGTAACTGAACAGAGCATTTTCATTTTCAAACAGTTTGTCCCAAGTCAATCATGAAAGTCTTCCAAGTTCATATGCTTGACATGCAAATAAATTGAGTTTTCATTGATATTATCTATATGTGATAATCTTACTTCGAAAGACTCATCAATCATATAAGAAAATCAATGATTAATGTTGATAACCAGCTCAAACAAATTCTTATATCTAAAGTCTTTCTAACAGAATGTAAGATAAGTCTGTCCTGTTAAGATAAGTGAGAGTAATTTTTTATGTATGGATTGAATTTATCGAATCCATTCAAATAACACCGTTAAACTCGATAAAAAGAAAACAAAGAAATTCAGTAGTTGGTTTATCAACATAGGAAACTATAATTGATAACTCCAGAGAAACCAAAAGCAATGGAGAGTGAGATTAGTTTCGAATGAGAAGATGAGTAGAAATAAATTAAGTAGTCCAAAAAAAAAAAATCTCAGTAGACATTTTGTCTTTTCCAACACTGACTCAACCAGAAGTATAAGGGAGAATCTTTGAAGGGGTTATGATAATGTGTAATGAAAGTGTGTTATTCAAGTACTTGCCAAGCGTTGATGTATGCATTATTTGAGCAAACACGATCCTGAAATTCGCTTCTGTGTTTGATTGGAATCGATGTCTATACCTTATTTTTAGCTCTCCAGTCATTATCATCTAACAATCAACGACTGTGTTTGATGTCACACATCACAATTGGTTACCATGAGAGACACTTCCTATAATATCATCAAATGTTCATATTCAGGAAACATATATATATATATATATATATATATATATATATATATATATATATATATATATATATATGTATGTATGTATGTGTGTGTATTATTTTTTTTATAAACAACCTTAATTATCCCTAATGCTACGAAATGTTAAATTGATATTAATTTAATCATGGAGAAGGCCATATTGTAGAAGCAGCCGGCATGTTTAGAATTGAGTCATTGCTTATATTTCAATCACTAATAAGTAATTAAACTATTATTATAATGTTTTCTACTTAATTCATAAATTTTCTACTCACCAAAGAAAATTGAAGAAGAAATCTTTAATGATGAATATATGCATAATGAAATTCCAATAAGTTCACAGGCTAACATATGTATGAATAATAAGCTAGTAAACTTAAACCCTAACATGTTTATTACACTAGAAACCATGAAGTCCAAGACAAAAAAAAATATTGTATTTTATGGCTGTTTAAACTAGATTTAATTACGGTTGGACAAAAGATAATTTAATAATCCAAATTTATATTATTTATGTCTATTTAAATTGATTTTTTCTAAATCTAAATCTATATTTTAGATTTTAAGTTGAATTCACTTAATTGGATTGCAATTGATTTAGATTGAATATGTTTATTGATTTTAAATATTCAAAACCAATGTTCATCTAGGTTAAGCTATGGCAGATATGGCAGATAGGACCAGGTCGACTTAAGTTAGCTTAGGTTCAAGGTTGAGCAAATCGACTCAAGTCGACTCATGTTGAAGGTTGGTCTGACTAAACTTAAGAAAAAATCTAAGCCAAATCAACCTAGGTATAGTTTAATGTATCCGGGTCGAAAGTTGAGCTAAGTCAGCACAGACCGAAAGTAAGCCAAGTTGGTCTAAATTGAAGAATTAAACTGAGTCGTTCTAAGCTGAGAACTAAATTGACTTGACTCAAGCTGAAGACTCGAGTTGAGACGACTCGGGCCGAAAGGTCAAGTCGAGTCGGCCCAAACCAAAGGTTTAGACGAGTTAATTTGGGTCGAAGGAAAAGATGCATCTGCCTAGGTCAAAGGTCGAGGCGAGTCAATTTGTGCCAAAAGTCAAGCTGAGCTTACCCGAATCAAAGGTGAAAGCGAGTCGACATGGTCCTAAAGGGTGGATTCGAGTCATCATGGGCTTAGGATCGAGTCAAGTCGACCGAATAGAAGAATTGAGTTGAGTTGGTGCAGACCGAAGAATCAAGTCAAGTTGACTAGGGCTAAAGGTCCAACCAAGTTGATCCAAGTTGATCCTAAGTGGAAATTCAAGATGAGTTGGTCCAAGTTAAAAGATCAAGCCAATTTGGCTTAGGCTGATGGGGCGAAGATCAAGCCGATGTGGCCCAAGCCAAAGAATCAATAAGAGTCGATTTGGTATGAAGGTTAAGATGAGTTAGCTCAAGCCGGAGAATCGAGAGGAGTTGGCCTAGGCCAAAGGTCCAGCTAAGTCGGCCTAGACTAAAAGTTCAGTTGAGTCATCCAGGGTCAAAAGTTGAGCTAAGTTAGTCGTGATTGAAGGTCGAGGCAAGTTTGCCAAGACTGGAGCTTGAGGAATGTCGACTATGGCCAAAGTCAATGATACGATTCTTATTGGAAAGAAGATGATCTTTTCTGACTCTGGGTTTCTTCTCCAAAATAAACAATAAAGAACGCGAAATAAGACAGAGATGGAATGTGCCATAATCTAGCAGATTAATAAGTAAAGGAAAATTTACCACAAAGAGATCCTCTTTGATAAGAAACAAAGTGTAGATGCAATCAAAGATAGATAAGTCAAGACGCCACAATCAAATCCAATATTTATAAGTCAAGACATCACGATCAAGATTGATAAGTCTAAGGTAGATTTGCCATAAGTTGTTAATCCTTGATAAGAATCTAAAGTTCTAATCCAAGAACCAAGAAAACATTCTCTTAAAGAAACAATTTCATTAATGATCAAAGTGATTACAAAAGTTTTGAAAATGTGAATAAATAGACTCTCCTAGAACTCTAAAGATAGGCCTAACAGCAAAGGTTGACAACCAACTTAAGAAAATAAAAACATAACTTTAAAATGTGTCTTTTCGTCCAACGAGGGATGATTCGGCCAGCTTGCATTCGCCTAGCAAGCGAAGTCACCTAGCGACAAATTCAATTTGCAAAAGTGTTTGTCCAACTACATATGTTCGCCCAACGAACATACAATTCACAATTTTATTTTAAAAGTGAGTTATAAGCTATAAGCTTCATGTTTTGGGGTTTTTAGCTTCTTGTATCATCATGAGTCTTGAAGATATTTGTTCTTTCATCCTTTGACTTCTTGACCTTAACATAGGCCCCGTGAATTTCCATGGTTCCTCTTACGATTTTTCTTGTATATTTTCCATGGATCAATCAAGTTAAGTCACGTCAGGCCAAGAATCGAGATGAGTTGGTCTGATATGAAGATCAATATGAGTCGACACAAACTGAAGAATCAAGATGAGTCGGTTGGGCTAAAGGTTGAGCCGAGTCGGCGTAGGCTAAGGTTCGAGTCAGGTCGGCCCAAGCTCTAGGTTGAGTAGAGTTCACCCACACTGAAGTTTGACTCGAAGGTTGAGCCAAGTTGTCACAAATTGAAGGTCGAGCTATCAACCTAGGTCAAAGATTGAGACAAATCGACCTTAGCCAGAGCTCGTGATGAGTCAACTTGAGCTGAAGTTCGATCCAAGTCAGCCTAAGTCGAAGGTCTAGTTGAGTCATCTTGAGCCAAAGATTAAGCCGAGTCAACACAAGTTCATGCCAAGTTGAGTTTACCCATGTTTAGGGTCGAGCAGAGTCGACCTAGGCCCAAGTGGAGTCAAGTTGGTATGAGCCCAGGTCATGTCAAGTCAATTCAGACCCATGTTAATTATAGTCAGCTCTTGTCAATGTTAAGGTGAGACGATCCAAACCTAAGTAAGGCTCAATGAATCAGATATAGGTTAACACATGTCGACCTAGGTCTAAGTATAGCCAAGCCAGGTCAACTCATATCTAATAGACCTAATAATAAGGTATATTGGATAGACCTGACTAAATGTAATCTATTTCATAAAGTTGGTTCAATCTAATTTCATCATTATCATGCAACCCCTAAAATTAGTGATCAACATTTAATTATGGTAAAGAGATTCCACATCATAAATGGGTTCAATTTATTGAGTTATACTTCTTAAAAAGTAAAAATGTTTCTAACTAAGGGTTAACCATGTTTTTATCCTTAACTTTCTATTGAATTTTGGAATTAGTTTATTTTGAAATTTTGGACCAATTTAGTTATGCATCTCTCGAGATACGTGAATTTAGTCCTTTTAGTCAAGTTTCGTTAAGTTTATTTGACATTTCAAGAGCGTTTCATAATAGTATTTAACTTAACATAAAAACAAAAATATGTCAAATAATATAAATAACTCAAATACAATCCTAAGATATGTACGAAATATCAAATAAACCTAACAAAATTTAATTAAAATGATTAAATCTACGTATTTCAAAAGATGGAGGACTAAATTTGTCCAAAGTTTCAAAATGGATTAATTTTAAAATTCACTGAAAGTTAAGGAATTAAAAACATGTAAAAAATAATGTAAAAAATAATGGTAGTATAAATTATGATGTTGTTAGATTTGTTAAATCTTTAATAAAAAATACCCTAATGACATTAATGTTAAGGTGCCATTTAGCTTTGATAATCAAGCTAGTAGAAATTATAATAAAATATAGATCAATTTTTTACTTTGCAATTCAAGTTTTAAATATTATATTAATATAGACATTCATGCTTTGGATTATGAATTGAAGAAGAGTTATGATCAACGAGCGTGATAATTTTGAGAACTTTGGGCGAGGTTTATTCATCACTTGATGTTTCAAAATGATGAATTGTGAGTTAACTTTGTTGAAGGTGGGTAAGTTGAATAATGAATACAGTGATTGATGGTTGTACTCTAATAATGAATGAGGCTATCAAATTTGAAATGCATGTTTCTTTTTAAGTATAACAAAACTGCATTAAATATCTATAAATGTGAGGCTTTTTAAGTATTCCATTACATTCATGTAAAATTTATGCTTACCCTTTGATGCAAGACTGTGCTACCAAGTAATAGAAACTTTTAAACAACCATAACAAAAAAAAATGAAAAATAAAGGATTTTAAAAATAGCATAATAGGAATGAGTCATTAGTAATTCTTCACTTTTATGAAGCAACAATAATTTTTTTTTTTAATCTTTGTACTATTTCTGCAACTCTCTCTGTCTTCACTTGTTTACTTAAATTACTTTATTAATTTCTTAAAACCATTTATTCATGCCTTAAAAGTATTATTAACTATAAAAGTTTTATTTACTATACCTTAAAGTGGACCTAACCAAGTTGGTCCATTTCCACACATATAAAAAAGAGCAGGTCCACGTCCAACAATGAATCAATTCAAACTTTTCATCGTGTTCTACGATCCTAACCATAGGGTAATTTTATTTTATCTACAAGTGTCAGTTCTTATTAGTTTTCATATATCTCTCAACTAAAGAGATGTATTAAAAATATTTTGCACAAGTTTCTTTACAAATACCAGTGGAAATATGTGTCTATTATTTTATTTTAGTCAAAATTTAATAAACTACAAAATATTTTTATTAAAAATAATTATAAAAATAAATAATTTGTATACTTTTTTTATTATATAAATATTTTTTTATAATAAAATTTATTTGAATTTAAAAGAGTAGTCAGTAGATAAAATTGGAAAACAGTTATTTTATATAAGGTAGTTATATAAAAAAATTATAATAACAAATTATTTGAGTTTAAAAAATAATTATTGAAAGAATAAAATTGAAAAATAATTTAAAATGTAATTACTAAAGAGATAAAAATTGGAAAATAAAATGTCGACACCTCATTATTATAATCATCTTCGTTATAACTAACGTAAAATCATCTTCTTCGTTTATAACGGAAGCACGTATAACTAAGACGTAAGCACGCACCGTGTCCATGTTGTTTAAATATTTGATTTGTATTATAAGCTAATAATATATGTAAATTCATTAACATATAAATGTAAAACAAAGAGAATAGTAACAAATTCACATATGTTAGCAGTAATAATTATAAATATAATAAAGAAAAAACGTGACTTGTACAAAATATTTTAAAAGAGCGGTTACTTATAAAAAATTATTTAACAATTATATTTTTTAAAATTTTAGTTAATAATTATATTATAAAGGTTAAAATGGGAATAAAGATAGTGTAAACACAAATATTTATTTCTTCATACATGGGTATATATAATTATTTTATAATGAGTGTGATTATTTTAATTCAAAAAAGTTGTTATTAAAATGACAAAACTAAATATAATTTTTTATTATAAATAATTTTTTAAATTTTAAAAATAAAAATTAAGAGGGTAAATTCTAAAAAAATGTTTCATTAACACAAAATTTTAGTGATAAAAAGTTGTTAGTCACTAGAATAACTAATTTAGATATCAATTTATGAAATAAAAAATTATTAGTTACTAAAATAGTTATTCTTACGAATAAAAAAATTATAATTGGTCATTAATGAATTGAGAAATCAATTACTTTGATAGCAAAAATCTTAGTAATTAATGTTTAGAGACTAATTTCGCTAAAACCTTGGTAGCTAATTTTTAGAAATCAATTTAGAGATCAATTATAAATTTTTATTTTATTTTAGTATCTAATATTTTTTATTTTGTAAATTGATATCTAAATTTGTCACTACAGTTACTAAAAACTTTTGACTACTAAAGTTTGTTGTTAATAAAACATTTCTTTTTGTAGTAAAAATTAGAAAAATAAAAGAGTTACACAAAAGAAGTGTATTCTTTATATATAGGTTATAGAAATGCTTTTTATTTTATGTTTAGTTAGATGTTAACCGTTTATATTCTTATTTCGTTTTTACACTATTATATTTTATAATTCACTCATCAACTTTAATAAACAAACTTTTTTTCAGGTAGATAATTTAAGTGCTACAATATTAGTTTGTTGGATTCCGCCACCAAAAGATTTTATAAAGATTAATTGTGGTGGAGCTTACACCTATGATGAAAAACAAGTGGCGGTAAAAGGTGTTATTGGAGATTTTGAGGATGAATTTCTTTTTGCTTTCTCTAGCGTTTTAAGATTCAACTAGCAGCATAGGTGGAACTATTTGTTATTAAGATTGGAATGGAAATGACTGTATCAATGAGATACAATAATATGATTGTTGAGAGTGATTCTCTAACTATTGTGCAACTTATCAACTAAGGAGCCCTCCAACAAAAACACCTTTTTTATGCTCTTGTCTCTTTATTAATTTAGATGGATTCAAATGTTCAATACATTAGTTAGAATCATGTGTTTAGAGAGACCAACTCGATAATAGATAATCTTATCAAAATGGATTGTTGTTATTTTTGAATTCACTTATAATTCTTTTTAAGTTTTCTCCGTTTGGATATTTTGTTTCCTTTATGTACGGATTAAATTGAAAAAATAAAGTATCTGCTAAATGTATTTTTCTTATAAATATAAAAAAGTTGATTTCTCTTGCTTCTTTATTCCTTTTATTTTAAATTGTGGAAACATATGTGCCATATATGTGTTCATATATGTGTTCATATATTTTGTTGTAGTAAAATTTTATTGACCTATAAAATAATTTTTGTTAAAAATAATTATAAAAATAAATAATTTGTATACTTTTTTATTATATAAATATTTTTTATAATAAAAAAATTATTTGAATGTAAAAAACTAGTTATTAAAAGATAAAATTAGAAAATAATTATTTTATTGAGTGATTATTTAAATTTAAAAATATGGTTAATGAAAGGTAAAATTGGAAAAGAAAATGTGGACTCCAAAAGATGAATCATTTGTATATAATAGTATGGAATAATATAGATAGTTAGGAGAATTAAATAAATGAACAAATAAGTTTTTTATAAGAAAATTGACTTATATATAAATAAAATATATGATATAAGTTAGCTTGCATAAACTAATTTTAACTGAAAAATTATTTCAAATTGTTTACATTTTATCGAAAAAAAATGCTTATGAAGAAACTTATTATCAAATATTTTGGTTGTATACTAGTATTTTGCAAGCATTAGTTTTTGTTTTTCAATTGCGGGATTAATTTTCATGCATTGACAATTGAGAGACCATACATTGTAATTTTCTAATGCATTGTTGTATGATTTAAAAAATTTAACAATACGTTAATATTTTGTTTTATCACGTGCATCATTGAATAACTTATTTAAGTCAATGTAGGTATATCAAACAATGTCTGACAAACACCCTATTAAAAATTAAAAAGTATTTATTGACATTAGTGTAAATTTTGAGTATAAAATAAATTATGTTAAAAGGGAAATTCTATATATGCTCAAAATCTCCAACGATATTAGCCATCGTGAATTTTGATCATGGTTAAAAAAATCATTAATTTTTTTATTCCTACAAAATCTACAAAATCAATTTATAAAGTGAAATTTATACTCAATTTATATATATATTATAAAATTATAAACAACTTTCAAAATAATCCTGAAATTAAACCCTTTTCATTATATGTTTGGTGTGAATTGCCATACATACTCTACAATCAGGTAACTCCAAATCCAGTGCACTAATGTAATGGTGCCTAACTCACTGAAATTCACAAAGCAAGAGTGCCAAACTTTTTATTTTAAAGAAAGTCAATTAAGCTTTTGCGTAAAAGATAATTATTACACTACTCATATTTTCTTTATGTATAAGTTTTTAAACATGATTAATTAATTTAAATGTTCAAACGCGTATTCACGAAAATAACAGTTAATAAAAGTCAATTAATTAAAGAGAGTAGAAATAAGGGGGTAAAAAAAATGAAAATGGAAACGCATTGGATGAAGAAAAGGTGGCAAAAAGCTGTGTGTATTGTATGAATATGCGATGAGTTGAATAGTGATTATCACCACAAGAAAAACGAAGTTGTCTCTAGAAACAAACCAATGGAGGAACAACCTTAATATGAAAAATGTTAAGAGGGAATAAGAAAAAGTGGACGGATATACATATGTTGTTGAAAGAGAAGAGAATGTTTTGGCACGATGTGGTGGTGCCATTTGTTCGAGTTAGGCACGTATTTGTCATCATTCCCCGTTCACGAAGATGATTCATTTTCAACTCCGTAGAAAACGAACATCACCATTCATTGCAACGTAAGAAGAAGACCAAGTTCGTGGAAATTCAAATCTTCTTAATTCCTTTTAATTATTTCGTTCTTCGTTTGGTCGAAGGAAGTAACGTGGAGATTCCCTTTTCTTCCTTCTCACTTTCATGCACTTATTTGGCTTATAAGTGCAAGAGGAAGCCATTGCATTGCATTGGAGAGTCTCTCTGTTTCTCTCTCTTTCTCTGAATCTCTGTCTGTATGGGAAAGTCAACGGCGTGTTTGTTTGGTGCCATTGTGTTCCTTTGGTGTTGCATAAGCCATGTCACATCTGATGCATCGGATCACCGTTACAACAAAGGAGATTCCGTTCCCTTTTATGCCAACAAGGTGGGACCCTTTCACAATCCCAGGTCAGATTTTCAATCTCTCTTTCTTCTTCTCACTTTCACCAATTCATGTTTTTGCTTCAAAACGTTTCAATCCTGAAAGATATATATAGCTTTTGTGTTGTGTTATTATGGGGTTACCATTTGGAGGATGAGATTTCCTCTGGAATTGGATACCGGCTTGTTTCATCTCAGACTGTTGCTCTGATTTATCTGTAACGAAGATTCAATGATCTTATCATGGTGTGGATTTGGATTTTGGAACCCACTCAAGACTTTGATCAGTGAAACCTAGTTGTTTGAGTACACACTGATTAAGACTTTTGGGATTTTTACCTCAACAATACCATTTCCTTTTATTCAAACTGCATTTATTCTATGCAGAAGAAAGAAAGAGCAATATTTTTTCTACTGAAACAATCTGAATGCTTGTATATAAGAATGAATATTGGAATAATTTCTAAAGCTTAGTTATCATATTCATAAATTTCATCCTCACAATTAGATTCCTTTATTGATTACTTGTGCAGTGAGACATACAGATATTTTGATCTTCCCTTTTGCTCACCAGGTTAGTTTGCAAGTACCCTTCTCTTTTCTCCTATTTCCTACTAATGTTTTTGGTTTCTCATATTCCATATAATCCAAAACTTGTTGGCTGGAACAGCTAAAGTGAAAGAAAAGAAGGAAGATCTTGGTGAAGTTTTGAACGGGGATCGATTAGTTGTTGCTCCTTACACACTGGACTTCCAAATTGACCAAGAACCTCATAGTATCTGCAAAAAGACGCTTACAATAAAAGAGGTGGCTAAATTCAGACATGCTGTGTTGAAGGACTATTTCTACCAAATGTACTATGATGACTTGCCCATTTGGGGTTTCCTAGGAAAATTTGACAGTGAAGAAAACGATGATCCAACTGAGGTCACAGTCCATCTTTTCACGCATGTCCACTTTGAGATTCTGTACAATAACGATCGCATCATTGATGTTTTCATTCGAAACGATCCACGTGCAGTTGTGGACCTGACACAAAATAGAGAAGTAACTGTGGATTTCACATATTCTGCCAAATGGATTGAAACAGATACTCCATTTGAGAAGAGGCTGGAGAAATACTCACAAACATCCTCACTGTCACATTCCTTGGAAATCCATTGGTTTTCTGTCATCAACTCGTGTGTGACTGTTCTGCTCTTGACTGGATTCCTGGCCATAATTCTCATGCGTGTGCTCAAGAATGATTTTGTTAAGTAAGAATGATGGATTCAAACCTCTTAATCAGTGTGTACATTCATGGATTCAAACCTCTTAACCCTATCAACCATTTCAAATCTTGACAGGTTTACTCCTGATGAGGAAGCAGTTGATGATCAGGAAGAAAGTGGATGGAAGTATATCCATGGTGATGTGTTCAGGTACCCAAGATTCAAGTCTTTGTTTGCAGCAGCACTTGGGACAGGAACCCAGCTATTTACACTGTGAGTTACCAGCTAAAGTACTTATCTTTTAAAGGTGTTGACTTTGTATTATTCAGCTCTTTTCTGACCATGATACCTGATCCTGCTTTCAGTGCAATATTCATCTTTATGCTTGCTCTAGTTGGTGTTTTCTATCCATACAATAGGGGATCTTTGTTTACTGCACTGGTCATCATATATGCACTAACTTCAGGCATTGCGGGCTACTATGCAGCTTCCTTTTATTACATGGTTGAAGGCAAAAACTGGGTACGTTACATTACATGGATCAAACAGATTCTTGATTACAAATCTGAACTGTGTTGTCTGATTTTGTTTAGGCAGAAATATTATCAAAGAACAGTGAAAGCACACAGTGCAATTGAATGAAGTAGACTTCTGAGGTTTTGATTTGGTTTTTGACAGGTGAAAATTTTGGTGTTGACTGGAAGTTTGTTCTCTGGACCTTTGTTTTTCACATTCTGCTTTCTTAATACTGTTGCACTTGCCTATAACACCACTGCAGCGCTTCCATTTGGAACAATTGTGGTTATTTTCCTGATATGGACTCTTGTAACCTCACCTTTACTAGTACTGGGAGGGATTGCTGGGAGGAATAGCCAAACAGGGTTTCAAGCTCCTTGCCGTACCAATAAGTATCCTAGGGAAATTCCCCAACTACCTTGGTACCGTACAACTCTATCTCAAATGGCTATGGCAGGTTTTTTGCCGTTCAGTGCCATTTACATTGAACTCTACTACATATTTGCCAGTGTGTGGGGTCACCAAATTTACACCATATACAGTATTTTGTTTATTGTTTTCATCATCCTATTGATTGTCACTGCTTTTGTCACTGTGGCATTGACATACTTTCAGCTTGCTACTGAGGATCATGAATGGTGGTGGAGGTATGTAGACTGTAACATTAGAGTTCTCTCACTGTTTTACTTGTTTATCAGTTAGAATTTAGTTCTTTCTCATAACCATTTCGTTGTTGGCGTGATTAGGTCTTTCCTTTGTGGTGGGTCAACGGGCTTGTTCATCTATGGGTACTGCTTGTATTACTATTATGCAAGATCAGATATGTCTGGCTTCATGCAAACCTCTTTCTTTTTTGGCTACATGGCTTGTATTTGCTATGGTTTCTTTCTCATGCTTGGAACTGTGGGTTTCCGTGCTGCTTTGATCTTTGTCCGTCACATATATCATTCTATCAAATGTGAATAACAGGTTATTGGAACCAAACAGAGGCTTTCTTATCCCTTTGATACAGGAACTTTTCCTCTCATGTCCTTGGTTCTTGTAGCAAATGGTTTGTCAAAAATATAGTGGGGAAAGATTTTACGAGCCTGAAGTGCTTTACACAAGTGCCACACCCCAAATTTCTCCCCATGCTTCGTATAATCTCAGAACATGTGCAACAATAGTGTAACTAACAAAATTCTCTCTTGGAAATATAGAAGCTTTTTGCATACTTTCAAGTGTATAGACTTCTACCACTGCTTCATATATTCTAACATAACATGTATGACGGTCGTGTAACGCAAAATTCTTAGAATCATACAAGCTTTTTGCATTAGATTCATGTTTGTGGTTAGCTTATGATAAGAGCGTCGTATTATTTGCATCCTAAATTCTTAATTCATGAAAAGGTTCGTTTTGGATTCGATGCTTACAAACATGCAATATAAAAATAATACCCTCTTACCTCTTAAGTTGGCCTTCTATTTATCTGCAATAACCATCATTTTCGATTTTGCTTTACTATAGCCATAGGATATGGTAAACATCAACGTTCAATCCTGAATTACAATGACAATTATGTTGAAAAAAAGGCATTAACGTATTTTGAAACCTTAGCACACCAAAATTTTCCCCAAAAGGATTGAAGTTTTTTTCATGCTATATAAAAGGCTTCGGAGTATTTCTTATCAATATCCCACCTAAAGGCGTTTAAAATAGACTATTCTTGGATTATTGATCAGTTCAGTACGGGAACGCAACAAATGTTGAAGATTAAACTATCACCATGTAAATATGCGGTTATAGAAGTTCGGTACTACATAGAATTATCTTTAGTCTAAAACTTGCGATTACAAAGCATGAAATTCAATGCACCAGGGATAAATTTTAGTATACATGACATTATATCTATAAATGTTGATATAGATAGCATTCACGACCAATCTAAACATCGGCCAACCAAGAGACAACAGCAACAAAAGGACTAAACCAAATATTTTTTCTGTGAAAGTCATCCAACATCCGACACAAGCAGAATTCCCTGATCACTTTCAATACTTCCAAGTAGACCCGCCAAGTCTGATAACCTCTTCCCCTCCACTATCCTTTCTAGGAATTTTTTCCATTTGGATTTCTCCTTTATTATCCCCTAAATCACCGTACATATCTTTAAGTTTAGCTAGATTACTGGATGCCGAAGTTCTTTTACTCCCATCTCTCGGTGGACTAGAACGTGATTCATGACGAGCAGTGCCGGCTTGCAGGCTCTGACTTCTACTCCGGCTTCTACTTCTACTCCGACTCCTACGATAGTGCCTACTACCATTGTCATAATCCCGGCTGCTTTCTCTTTCTGTGTGCTTAGACCTCCTATCATAATCATAACTCCTCTCTCTTTCCCGCTCCTTATCCCTTCGGATTCTGTCCCTCTCCTGATCTCGGTCCGAGTCACGATCCCTGTATCTTTCCCGGTCTCGATCACGCTCCCACTCCCTGTTTCTATCCCTCTCACGGTATCTGTCCCTATCACGTTCTCGATCTCTGTCCCTGTCCCTTTCCCTATCCCTGTCCCTATCATGATCCCTATCCCTATCCCTATCTCTGTCTCTGGACCGTGACCGCTCACGATCCCGATCCCTATCCCTATCAGGATATTCCCGGCTTTGGCTGCGGCGACTACTTGGAGATCTTCTTATGTCATCACTGCCATTTCTTTCATGAGAAGGTAATGTACGGCGAATAGGTGAAGAATCCCTTGTGGAGGCACGATGTGGAGCTCGCTGACCAAAAGAGACTGAAAGAGCAGCTTTAACCGAAGGTGGTCTGCGGGCAGTATCATCAGAACCATGACGGGTAGATTCCCCGGTCGAACCAGAATGTGTAGTGGGGAGCTTCAACTTTTCAAGATTCGACACAACCTGCCGCAATACAGGAACAGGGATGCGAGGAAACAGTGTGTCGAAGTAATACTGCAACAGCAGAACAGATTCATCAGTCCTTTAAAGTGCAGTTAAATAATACGTAATTGAAGAGGTGAAATAAACTTGGGAACTGCAGTTATCAAGTCTGTCAACCAACATTCCCAAAATCATAAAACATCAAACACACAACAAATATGCCAGCAATGAAGAGGTAGTAACCACATAACACAAGAGAACATCAAATATTGATATAAATACTAAACAATCTCGAGAATAGAAAAAACAAAATTAAATTTGTGTGACTCCAGAACCCTTCCACACAATAAAAACATGGTTGTTTCCGTTCTTTCACTTGTTCCTTCTTCATTTGAACCAAAAATATAATTAATTTGAATGTTGGATGTTTTATATGATTCAAATACATTAATTTTACATTATATAGAATTATTCTACGCATACAAACTGAGATCAATAATTTAATATACATTCCTAGCAGAAATATCAAAATGCAAAATGAAAAGAACTGAAACAAACTCACAATCCAACAAGCCAGATATCCATTATTACATAGAAATTTTGATAAACTCCCACTTACACACCTCAAAATAAGAAAAAAATCAACTAGAGTATAAAAGTACATAGAAAATTTGATGACATTTGACCCTGAACCTCCCACATTTCAGGATGGACAGCTCCGTATATAATACAGAATGGCAGTTAGTGCATGCTATACTATAATACGACCACCTGCTGCTATTAAGTATGAAGTATTAGACTACGAAGATTGAAGACATAAATGGCCAAACAAAAATAAATTATTTATCAATTTAGCCTACAACTTTCTCCAAGACCTCAGAAATTAAGCTTCAAAACATATAATCTTAACGACTTTAAAAAAAAGGCAGACAAGGATAAATATAGCTCCATAAGACTTGAAGGTTAAAACATGTTCCAACGCCAGAAGTACAAACCAAAATACAGGTGGTGGAAAATGTGAGACCTGGATCTCCTATACTATGTCAACCAACTTGGTAAATAAAATTTGTAGGAGAAACAAATGCAGATTAACAATCAAAAGGCAGACATCAGCTCAATCTCAGAAAGATAAGGAAAGAAGAGAAGAAATGCGAAATGAGAAAAACCTCATTTTAGTCCCTGAGAGATACATCTGTCATTGATTTGCTCTCTTTTAGATAAATTTATCAATTTGATCCCTCATGTTATATTTCCAATATTACAGTATGTCCATCAAACTAATGAAGGTAAATGTATTTCAAAGGATCAAACTAGGAGTAAATTGACAACAGGCATGTATTTCAGACAGATATTCTACTCTAAGGCAACCACATGAAGAAGCACTCTTTCACTAAAAGCCTCAGACTACATTGGCTTTAGAGACGAGAAATCAACCACAATGAGCATGCAATTAAAAAAAATGAGAAAGAAAAGAAGATTCTTTCGGACTAATTCTTATCAGAATTACTGGTAGGTAGATAAGTTTTATGCCCAAAGATACCGAAAGCACCTCAAACTGTTACTCCAAATTATGGGACGATGAGGGACATATCTGCATTTGCAGTCTCGTGATGCATCGGAATTCTGGTAGGAAAGCTCTGAAGAGAGAATTCTCAGTTTGACTAGTCTTTACTCCAGTCAAATGATTTTTTCCCTCGCAATTGTGTTGTACATTAATAATCTCAAAATAAAAAAGGTCAGGTAAAATTAGCTAATTATCATTTAAATGCATTTCATTATCTACACACGAAACTGAAGCACAAGGTCAAAAGATGGTAAACCAGGAAGTATGCTCTTACACAAAATATAGCCTGATAGGGATTTAGAGATAACAAACCTGTCCAAGTAGCAAATCACGGATGTATACACCCATTGTAGTCATTCGACCATTAGATCCAGGAGAAAATTCCTGAAACACAGCATCATAATTCACATATTACTTAAGGGAGCACTTAAATGATATCCGAAGATCAGTGATAATTCAAGCCAACTGAAGCCCAAACCAGTTACTATCTTCTAAAGCAAAGAAACATCTGGGCACAAAATACATCAACCATGACAGATTTGCCTCTATTCAAATAAAATCTTAAGAGAAAACTTGGCCCACAAAACATTCAATCGGCATGGTTCTATGTATAGTAATGGTATAATCAGTGCTCAGATAAATGAAAAATGGGATAACATACAAAATATATCCAGGATTCAGAACTTTGATCAAATCCAAGTTAAGGTTTGAAGAAACTATCAGAATAGAGTAAGATCGTAGAACATGTTACCATACCTCCTCATCTTTTATATATGGCTCAAACCAACTCCATAGTGTCTTTGGGTCTCCACAATATCTCAGATAGAGAAACCCAACCTATAAACAATAAAAGAAATCAATATAGAGCATAAGAAAAACATGAAAATAACCACCAAAGAGAAATTGTATATAGAACAGTCTCTGTGTTGATGCTAAGCTGGATCATACCATCCTTCATCTCATTAAACAAAACTTAATATAAACATAAAAATACAAGATTATTCCTTAAATCATAACAATTTGAAGTAAAAAGGAAGAGATCGATTGAATTAGTAAAGCTAACCCAGTTCAGACAGCATCCCACCTAATAGGGTATGGGAAGTGTAGTTTATGCAACCTAACATGGCAAATGGAAATATTGTTTCCGACATGTGAACCCATGATCTGTGTATCATAAGGCAAAAATCCTTATAGATGGGCCAACGTCCACTCTCATGGACTCAGCTTATTTTATTACAAGGATGAAACCACTTGTTCATTCAAAGGAATTCCTCTTAAGAGCAACTGAAAAGTGGGGAGATTGATTCTATCTTATGCATTGTGTAATGTGGTTTCTGAAACAACAAAAAACCTCCATATCAACCTAAACCACCATTGACCCTCGCCCACAGACCACAACTTATAGCAGCACAAATCAATGCTCAAAAAGCAGAGAATAAGTTGGAGGCAAGGGTCAAATGAATGACTAAAGTGGCTGTAAGGCTTGGGGGCCTAATTCTTACGATTTGGGGGGGTCGAGGGCGCAGATTTTATCTTTCAGAAAAGGGCTATTTGACCCAGAAGACCACATCATTCAATCCCTCAATCGATCAAAAAGAAAAACCAGACAACCTCACCAAATCATTTTTTTTTGGTTCTGATAGAATCATAACAGAAGCATAAATTGTAAACACGTACAGTCCTCAATCTAACATGCAATTATGGCTATCTTACATTTGACAATTCAACTGAAACCCATCAACACACTCAGCCCAAGCTCTGTTATGATAATTCCACGTTTCAACTATGCAAGATAAATTATGCTAAAAAATGAGCGATTCCAATATAATTAAATAGTCTCATGTGAAGCCATCCTCTCTTGCCATACAAAATGACCAACTATTCAAAGCAAGCATAAATTCCACCACTTAATATAAACTTGATTAGAAATGGTCAGAAAGTCATCCATTCCCAACCAACAAAATTTTCAAGCACAAACACATCATAACCAACATAATAATTTTACACCACTTAAAACTCCCGTATAGTCACATCCTACGTACCGCTCTTATGTAAGGAGAATCGGGGTGTTTCAACAGCCCGTGCATTTGCTTGACAGTGAGCTTCATCGTAAAAAATTTGTAAAGAAGACAGAAAGCAGTAGAAGGACCGCGACAATTGCCAGTCATCCACGGCTCAACATGATCAACTTGATTATAGATCTCATCAATAACTTCATGATACGTTTTTAATCGATAGAGCTCCTTAAAGTAATCAGATGATAGAATATTCATGCACAGAACTTTTTCTAGCAAGGAGTCAATTGGCTTGCCACAAGTCTGTATCTCCATGATATAACAAAATAAACTATTGCTCCCACAGTTAAAATCTCGAAATTCCAACCACTGTATGAAGTCACCAATCAATTCCTACAGAAGAAAAACAAACAAAAGTGTGAATGAATAGTCAAAACAATAATTATATTTAAAAGTATGAAACAACAAGCAAGAAGCTTACAATTTCAACTCAAGCACAAAGAGAACAAACTAAAGTGGAATAAAGCTATCTATATTTAAATTTCAAAGGAAACATTTATTTGCCACAAGAAAAGCTTACAACAAATTAACAAGCACTAGAGGATCTTTTTCCAGCTGAAATTTCTAAAGGTTACATTAACATAGATCCGCTCAGGGAAGACGAAATTGGTGCTTGCGTGAGCGAGTTACCGGGATAAAATGAATAAACGAAATCGGTGGAACTCGTCGGCGGACAAAAGAAAAGGTGAATGAGCAGAGGAGCGTGAATACGGAAATAAAGGAAATTGCAATTGAGATTAGGGATTTGGAACGCAAAAGAAAAATGAATGAAAGAGAGGAAGTGAGAGTTAAAGAAATTGTACCAATTGGTGAGAGAGAAGGGAGAAAGACGAAGGTTGGAGCGCGGAGAAGAACCCTAGCTTGTGAGGCTCTGTAGATACTTTTGGATTGGCAAACTAGGGACGTAACTCCTAACCCCCGATACAAATACCTCAGACCCCTCTCTTTTTTTTTGTTAAGAAAACGAATCAACTCGACCCGTTTAAAGAGGAAAAAAAATATTTGAGTTTAATATAAATTTGATTTTGAAAGAAACGGGTCGAATTATAACTTGAGTCAGCTCCCTTTTTAAAAATAAATACTTATGTTTTCTGTCAAATAAAAAATAATTTTCATGGGAGAATGTAAAAGTAAATTTAAAAGGTTGATGTTGCTAAATTATATGTAAAGTCGCTTTTGAAATGTAGATATAATTATGTTTTGTAGGTTTATGTCTAATGTGAGAAAGGTTTTAAAAATAATTATTGATAGCTATATTTAGCATAATAAACCGACAGGAGTACGTAGTATTTAAATTAACAAAAAATATATAATGTTAATAAATCAAATATATATAAACACATACAATATTATTTTTCACTTCTATTCAATATATTATTATATATTTATTCTTTTGAAAATTTTAATATATATAGGAAATTCAAAACAAATATATATATCTTAATGTTTTAAAAATTAATATAATTTACAATATAGTCTATGATCTATAATCATTAATAACGTAATTTTTTTTTATTTGTGTTTTATACATTTGCTTATTAGTTGTATAATTATTGGTGAAAATTTTAATTATTTTTTTTCAAAATTTTGATTTAATTTAGTTTTTTAATTTTAGAAATTCGTAAATTTAATTATTTTAATTTAATTTTATTAAATTTGTTTCATACTCAATTTATAAATATCAAATAAATTTAATAAAATTTGGATAAAAAAATTAAATTTCTAAAATTATGAAATTAAATTAATTCAAAATTTTAAAAAAAAATAATTATAATTTTTATTAAAAATTAAAAAATCAAAAACATATTTAATTCGACCTATTTATAATAAGAATTATGTACGATAAATAGTAGTTACCTCAATAAAAAATATAACTATTTTAATTATATGATTATAATAGTATAAAATAATATTATATATATATATATATATATATATATATATATATATATATTATGACTATGTTTTTGTATATATATTCCTTATTTTTTAGAATAACTGTTTTCATTTTAATAATTATTATAATAATTAATTTACAATTATACTTTTAATTTATATTATTATAATAAGATTAATATACATGTGAAAGTTTATTTGTCATTATTAGTATTTATAATCTTTTCATTGTCAACTATGAAACAAAGCAGATAGAAAAATAAAATATGACTAACATATGTACATATGTACATGCGTGAGTATGTGTAGCATGTAATATATGAAACTATTTAAATTTTTTAAAATAAAAATAAAATTAATTTACATATTTATATTTATATAATTATTAAAAAATACAAAATAAATAATTAAAGTTGTGTAACTAATATTTTAAATTTTTAATTACAAAGATTATATGACAGGAAATCATTAAAGTAAATACTATTTTGTGAAAGTAGATGAAAGTATTGATAACCATTTGACTTTGCAAAATTGAAATGGAAGAATGTTTTTTCACTTCTTCAATTCAATATGAATATATTAAATTCATCCGGTATTATAGTCTTGAGAGGATGTGTCTTTTATTGTATTCCTTCAAAGATAACATCTTCTTTAACTCACGAAAAAAATCAAATTTAAATGAAATCAGAATTAATATAGCCTTACAATAAGATTTAAAAATATACAATATACTGTTATTTATAATAATACTATATTAATTATTAATTATATTATTTTTAAATTATGTAAGTTGTTAACTCGTGATCAATCATGTTGAAATCTGGTACTGAGGTAAACATTTTTAAAGTAAGTTTTCTTATAATTGAATCATAAAGTCAAATATTATCATTGATCTCTTTGAAAACGAGTATTGAGGTCAATCTCCTTAAAATTGAATATAGAGACTTGTGGTCAAAAAATTAAGTAGAGACTATGGTTTATCTCCAAAAGATTGAATATTAATTACAATCGATCTCTTTATGACTGACCATCACGGTCGATCTTTTTGAAGTCAAGTATTAATTATGATCGATCTCTTACAAGTAATTATTGATTACAATAGACTAAGAATGATCATCTTAAATACTATTTATAATAAATAAAAAAATCGATTAATAATATATATATATATATATATATATATATTATATACACCGATGATGTTATAGTGTAATAATTTATGATTTACTTATCTTTTTCTAATAAAGGAAGGAAAAAAACGAGAGAGATCATCATCTATGCAAAAGGATGAGAAATTATCATATTGTCTATTTTATTTATTTATTTTGTAATTACTAATTGAGTGTTCTTACAACATATAAGCTATAATGCTACTAAAAAAATTAGTAAAATTTACAAATTTAAAATTTTTGTAATTCGCAATTAAGATATTACTATTAAAAAATTAACTAAAAATTAAACTTTCATTTATTCATCTAAATAAACTAATGTAATGTTTGAAAATTCATAATTAAACCAAAATTTACATTATTTTCATAATAATTCTTATTTAAAGCAAGTCCAAATACAAAATATTTTTTTCTTTCCAACGAAATCTCAAGGCTTCTCACTATTGTGCATTCAAATCAATATCTGCAATAACAACATTCACATATAAAAATACAATCATGGCACTCAAACACACATATGCAAGGATAAACTAACTTAAACAAAACATCAACATTAAATAAATAATACACAATACAATCTTACTAAAGTTGTTACAATTTATCACTTGTCATAATGTCTCTTGTCTTACACAACAACAATAAAACCAAGTGGTCTCCATGCAAAAGGTCCAACATCAACATCATATTAAAATCATTGCACGTAGTTTACCATCCAAACCAACTCACTTTTAAAGTCAAACTCACTCTTCCTCCCTACTGCCCTGGAATGTTTAGACATAGTCTACTTCTTTTATCATCCACGAGTCTTACGGATGAAGATTAAAACTCATATAGTTGCACCGAGTCCATCATTCCCCACTGCTCTCCCATAAAGACTTATAGTCGAAGTCCACAACGTCATCTCCCAAAGCTCCCTCACCTTATGCTGAAACCCACTCGTTTCTCAACTAAATATTACTAAACATGCATGTATTCCATCCAAAAAATCCATACTCTAACTCATCACCATCATTTTAAATCATCCACATAAGATTAAAACCTTAATCCACACACAAACAATGCCCAAAACGCAAAAATAACAACCTATTATTTTTGCATCGACGTCCAACGCTCCATGTCTCACCTGGCAAGACCTACACCAAAAGTCAAAATCTCCTAGGGACTCGTTTTCTAACCTAGTAATCACACATGTCTCCCAACAACACAAAACCTGCACACAAAAATGGAAACCAATTGCTCATTGTTTTAAAGTCATATAATGACAAAACAGTTTGCCCCTATAACCACTTCAAAATGTAAACCTAATATTTTTACCCTTTCCACTTGCTACTTCATCTTAATGTTCGTACGCTCATTTATTACCATCACCACAAAATATCCTCTAAGAGTCTCAAATATTAAAATTAACCCAATATCATATGATTTAAACTTTGAATTTATTTCATTTAATTGATAGTAAACAAGCACTCACCAATTTTCTTAATTGATTCAACTCCACTTAACTTATCATATTCTTAACTCATTTTCTTTCATATAACCTGAAAGAGTCCATTTCACTATATCATGGTAATAAGTGTCTAGAATACTTCAATTCCCACATAAATTTTACACTTATAATACATGAATTGTTCATATGTTGCAAGTAAATAACCCATTTTAGCTCAAAGTAACATAATGAGTTATAAAGAATTAGAATTCAATGAATCTAATGATATTTTGATGTATTACGGTGATTTTGGAGGAAAACAACAATGATGTAGTTGAGCTACAAGTATTGGCATTGAGCATTGAAAGCACCATAAAAAGAACATGAATTTTGACCTTCCATGTGAAAGGCACAAAATGACGTTAAGCCACACAAGAAAATCCTTGCAAAAGGAAACATGAAACACCAAAAAAAGGGGCTAAGCTGAAAAGGAAATCCTTCAAAAAAGGATAATTTAAGTGTTGATCACCAAAACAACAAATGGATGCGCTAAAAAGAAAATCCACCATGAGAGGAAAACGTTGTTATTGAGCATTACGAGCATTGCCCAAGATTTTCTCAAAAATAGGGTATTGCCTCTAGTTTTAACAATCCCTCTTAGCTTCTTTAGGCATTCTCACTCTATAACAAATTAGAATATCTTAGTGAGAGGCATGAGAGACGAACAACAAACTCCTAAAGCTTAGTTTTTCGTATCAACATGATTATTTGAACTTTCTTGTGTTGAGATTGAATGTATTTGGTTCTAATTTTTGTGTAGTGTTACCTCTCTAATATTTATGTTTGATTTTATTCAACTGTTTATGGTTTGATTTATGTTTATTGTTTGAATGAATTGACAACTCATCTTATTTCATTGGTTTGGATTGAGTTTGGAGACTGATATTAAATTGTGGTCCAATCAAATCACCTCATTCTTGTTAAAGGGTTGTACATGCTTTAAAGGGTGGGTTGAATATAAAGTTATGCACTTAAGGTAAAAGTTCATTCAACGAGGAGTGGAGGAATTACATTGGGTCTGAAGTTCTTAGGTTTCAAATTATATGAATGGGCCTATATCTACCTTAGAGTATTTTCATATCATTGAATAAATAACAACATACTAAATATAAAAGAGAAGTGGCAGTACAACAGAAGTAGAGGAGATAAAATCCAACCTCAACATCGAGGAGATAAAATCCAACCTCAACACCTATTTATTATCATATTTTCCAAATCTTAGTTAAACTTTGTTTTTATGATAACACAACTTTTACAAACACTATTCCATTGAATCCAACAAAAAATATTGGACAATCTTAACAAATTTATGTAGATACGATACTTATTTCATACTTACTCTACACCCGATACATTTATTGAAATGGATTGCTACTCTAACATTTTATCACATAACAAAATCACTTGATCATGAAACTTTCAAATCTTACACAATTATCACAATTTCATATATCACCATATATATTCATATCACATTAATTATAACATTCTCAAAATATTGATCAAAATTTCTTAAACAATTTTTATCCATAAATAAAAGAAATAAATTTAGCATATCATTTCTTACAGTGAGAATTTAACAATCCACTAAATAGTTCATTCACAACATCCTCATGTTAAAACAAAATCCATTCAACTTCTTTATACATTAACTTTACTAAAAAACCATAATTTTATACATTATACCTTCTTCAACTTAAATCTTGACAAATTTCAACATATAACTTCTGACGATCTTAAACTCATCTTTCACTAATGAAAAGAAAAACATTTAAGTCACATTAACCATAGATTACCAGTATACACTATTTTATTACCAGTCAAATCAACCCAAAAACACAAATAACTAGTTAACATCCTGCCAACACATGAAGGTAATAATATAAGCAAGATATATAAAGGAGTAATTGCATAATGTAGTGTTGAACATGTAAAGTGTTTTTCATCCCTTTGAAAAGACGAATATGTCCCCATGTATATCCAGAATGTTCTAGAGACGCCATGATCTTTCTCTGTTTCTAAGAATCCTTAGAAAAACACAGGAATTCTTCACAGTGCGAGTCATCACTGAATGTTCGGTGAAGAAACTAAACTCTGATAGGAGGGAACAGAAGCAAGAGATTCTCAACATGTTCGGAGTGGTTTTCCCGAACCGGAGCTTCCCCATGGATATCTCAACCTTCGCCCAAATCGACACCTTCCACTGGGTCCTCGACATGAACACTTTCGTAGGTAACATCAACCCTAAACTCAAAACCCCACATTCATTTCTCAATTTCTCACCCCGCTGCACATTACCTTTCGATTTCACTAACCCTCTAACGTGCGCAGGCGAGGCGTACGACCAGGTTCGCGACCTCTGCATCTTCCTCCTTAACGGCTTCACCCTCCCGCCGGAGAAAGCGCTCGCCGTCTACATCCAGTCGCCGGGATCGCCCTTCGTCTTCTGCGGCGCCGTCACGGTGGCGCGCCCCTCCGCCGTCCTCACACTCTCGTGGCCGGAGCCCGGCGCTGCTGGGCCGCTGCAGCTGACGGCGGACGCGCAGCCGCTTTCGGCGAAGATCGGCGTGTCGGTGGAAGATCTGGCGTCGTTGCCGTCGCTTGATGTGGCGGCGGAGAAGCGAATCGAAGGGTTGGCGATGAAGGTCGGAGAGAATCTGTTCAATTTCATGCAATCGTTTTGCGGTGTGGATGGGTCCAAGTTGGTTGTTCCCATGGATATCTTGGACCGTTGGTTCAAGAAGTTTCAAGAACGGGCCAAGCGTGACCCTGAATACCTGAAGGGTTTCGCTTTGTAAGTCTAGAATGCCTTTTCTTTTGTTCATTAATTGTTTAAAATTGTAATGACAGGGAATATAGATGGAATACTATCTTGTACTGTGATTCTAGCTTACATGTTTTTTTTTTTTTTTTTTTGTGAACTTGTGGTCACTTCATAATTTAGCAGAGTGGTTCAAATTTGAAATCTGTCTTTGTTAGAAGTACTGAAACATAGAATGCAGGTAGTGTTAGGTGAAACCTTATTGTGATTTTTTCTTAATCCATGTTTGATAGCAGTGCAGATACACAGGTGCAATGTTAAATTAGAATGCTCAGAACATTGTTATATCTGGAGTTGAATTCCTCATGATGTGTTTCTAGTTCTGTATACTGTGTTTAATTTCATGTTTCAGATGTGATTGATTTCTAGAAGTTAATAATGGTTATAATTTTTGTTTTGTCTTTATCCTTAAAGTGATAACAAACATGTCATGCATTGTTTTCTGATCAGCATCATGGTTTGAATGGTGAAAGCAAGCAGGTTCAAGAAATTGCAGAACAATGATGCTGCAGCATTAATTTTTTATTTGGTGAAAAAAGAAATGCTGGAATCATTAGTTGTGATAAATGCACTGAAAAGCACACCAGAGTAATTATATGATTCTATCCCAGTTTTGTTATACAATTGATGTTTTAAGGGGTTGTCTTGTCTCTGGTTGGCCATGCCTATAATTCTTTTAGCTTATGGCATAGAAATGGTCTAATTCTTCCATTTTAAGAAAATCTTAGAAAATTTAGGTAAATTCTTATTTTAATTTTTGGGAAATAACATGCTGATGATGTAATTAAATTACTCATCAGAGAGAGTGAGTAGTTGCACTTTTTTTAAATTAAGAAATAAATACTAGATTTATTTTTTTAGTTTGTATTTGAAGTGTTTTATTTATATGTAATAAATTTTAAGATAATATTATTTATTATCGGTAATTATATCTTTATAAAAAGGATAAATGTCATTGTTTTATTTAAGACTAACAAACATTCTAGAGTGGCCCAAACCCATTAAGATTTTTTTAACAATGAAAGAAGCCCAATAATCTATCTCGAAGGGCCTACTCATTCAGAATTTGGCATCTCATAACAATGACATGACTGATAAACTCTGAAGCATGCTTCGATAAAGTTTTCGATATGCACTTGTCTTAATAAACTTATTAATTTGAGATAAGTTTGGATGCGACTATCCATTCTTCTGGATATCTTGAAAGATATATGGTCCCATCCCATTATACAAAAAAATGTGTTGTTCATTGAAAAGTTTATTCTAAAGGAATCGATTGAAAGAGAGGATTAAATTGTATAAATTATTTATAATATTTTTGTTACTGACTAGAACTTAAACTTATTTTACACTCGAATTGATATTATAATTATAATATAATTTAAAATGAATTTCCAATTTGGTTCTGGTTCTTGGATTAACTCCGATCTAGATTTAAGGCAAAAGCTTTTTTTATTAAAATAAGTTAATTGAAAAAGTTATAATTCCTATAGTTCATTGCAACAAAACTAATATTTCAATTAATATTTAATACTTTTGATCAGTCTTTAAAATTTTTGAAATTACAAAAGAATCCATAAACATTTAAGGTTAATCATTTAAGGTTAATCGTAAAATAATCCATAACTAATCTAATTATTTTAAATTTAATTATAAGGTTTGAACCTAATTCAATATATTTGAATTTAGTTTGACCTGACTTAAATTAAATTTGTTTCATTTGACCTTGTTTGAATCACATTGACCAAATTAACCTCACTTTTTATGAGTAGGGCATAATTTGAATTAGTCTTAACGTCAATTTCAACCCTTTAATTCAATTCACTCTAACTTAACTTATTACAAACTTGACCTAATAAACTCAACTCCAACTTAACTTTTCACAAACTCGATCTAATAAACCCAACTTAATTTGATTTGAGTCAATTCAATTTTGTGTGAATTAAACTTAGCTCAATTTAATTTGAATTTTTGAGTCTGACCTAATTTATTGTGATATAAATATATTTTGTCTTTGACTTGATTAAACTTAACTTGATTTGAGTTTATCTTCAACCTTATATGAGTTAGGTTTATCTAAACTTAATCTTACCTTATTTAATCCTAATTTGATTTAACATTATATAAGTTGAACTAACTCAATTTCATCATGATTTTGAATTTTCAAAATGTAAAATATTACTCAGTTTACATATCGTTCATATATAGTTTTTTATGTTGTGAACAAGCAAATATTTGAGCAATTAATAACTTTTTACATGTGTATAAATATTTTTTAAATAAATATTTCATTCTCATTTTAAATATATATATATATATATATATATATATATTATTTTAAAAAATGTTTTATGGATTGCCCTAACTAATAGAATTTCCTGGGCATCTTATCCTTATTCATGTGAATTGACCCATGTCATTTAGTTCTTGCACTCCTTTAAGAAGTAATAGCCTTAAACCAAACATGTGAATTGGGTCAAATTTAAATATTTACCGTTGACATTCTCTATTGCTTACTACACCCCAAAATTACTAACTACACCAAAAATAAGAGAAAAGGACTTTAGTGTCCACCACCATCGTCATTGTTGTCATCTCATTACCACTGTTGTAGAGGAAGAAGAAGGGAGACAAACGTAGTAGGGAATGAAGAAGAGAGACACTGCAGAAAAAAACTCATTCCGAAAAGGTTTTTCCATAATGTATTTCATATTATTTAGAAAGTTCTTTTCGAAACACATGCAGAAGGGTTTCATAAACTTCATTATGAAAAACATTAAGTGCATTCTGGAAACCCGTTTCGAAAAACTAATTCTAGAATTCCTTTCATACATTCGAGAGATCACGTTTTGGAAATTTCATGTTTTTAAAATTTTTCGAAAATTTTATTCTGGAAAATTTTAAAAATATGTATTTCGGAAGTCAATTTTACATTGGGCAAAATTATCATTTTCATAATTTGAGGGAGTGCATGAAGAAATTGTAGGGGTGCAGGATGTAAAAGCCGATCTTTAATTTTTTATTCACAAATCCATTGAATGCTAAAAGAAATTGTACCATGGCTCCTTTAACTTCTTATTTAAAACATCCGTACAGTGTATAAAAAACTGCAACATCTAATTTGTTCTTGATTACCCGTGATGAGAATGTGAAACAACAATGGTGCGTAAAAGGGATTTTTGAATCATGAAAATGCACACCACACGTTCGAAGTAAACAAATATAAATGCTAAATTTACGATAAGTAAAATGATTAAATTATGAAAGTTAGAAGTAGCAGAGAAGTTGATTCTTTTTGAGGCTAGTTGGTAGCTATGAGTAGTAGCTAGGGTTGCAAGAAGGGCCATTTAATAATTTAAAAGAAAAATGTGTTGATGAGGCAAAGTGAATTGTGTTATTCCTTATCTCATTCTCTTTTGTTGAATATTGTCCCTTGTTTTACTTCATCATGTGGTAGAGGTTAGTCATTATTGACATTAAATTTTTCAACAACCCAATGGTGAAGACATTAGAAAAAGGTATTTAATTTAGTCCTTAACTACTACATGGCATTATGAACACCAAATCTCACTTCACTTATTAAGAACACCATGCATTGCAAATATAATTAGAAAAATAATAGATGAGTAAAGAAGAGTAAACTCTTTGGTTTAAGTACTTTGGGTATCCTTCTAATTATTGCTGCCTCTAGGTCCATCTATCAAATAGACCACCCCATGTGTTATCTACCTTCTTATTCTTCTTCTTTTTCATTATAATTATCACTCACACTTGCTTCAAAAAATGTAAAAACTCTTATTATTTTCGGAGTTTAGTTTAAGATCATACAAACAATTTGGGAATATTGAAAATAAAAAAATAATGTAACTTTCTTGTGTAAGTGTGTGTTTGATTTTAGTTTAGGAGCTCAAACCTAAGTTTATTTTGCGTTGAAAGTCACATATGATGTTTAACAAATCTTTGTTCTGTTTTGTTGAACTCCAAACATGAGTTGTTTTTAAAGAAAAATCATAAAACTTTTCCGTTAAATAAGATTTTCAATTTTATTCAACCAAACTTAATTTTTTTTTAACTGCAATCTAAACACACCCTATATAGTTTGAATAGAAAAAAAGTGTCTATGATACCAAAAGTTTGAAGATGGAATAAATGAATTATGAAGATAATGACTAACAAAGTGAAGTACAAATTAGTAATTAGCATCCACTATGATATGAGAAAAATATAGTTTGGAGGACAAAATGACTCCTAATAAAGATACCCAACCTTTTTAAACTATGTAAAGATAAATTTTACTTGCTTGTGAACATGAAAAAAAGAGTGAAAAAGAAAGACATCTAGCTTAATTACTATACAAGAATTAATCAAGTTTTTGTGACTGTTAAAGAAACATCAGAACCACTTACCTATTTTTAATAATGATTAATTAAATGGAAGTAATGTTGTGAAAAAAAAATACATATAACTTTTTTAGTAAAATTTAATAATTATGATCATTAACGTTTAACTAACATATTTACACAACTTTCAGACTTCTTGTATACTTATTGTTAAATAGAGTGTTCTTTTTGTTCCACATCTCAATTATGAGACTAATTTATATTATAAAAACTAGTGACAATTACACATATACGTATATTTACTTTTCTATGATAATAAAAATTAATAAAATTATTATTATTATTATAAAAGTGAATAAGAATAATTATTACAATTTATTCGTAAATATTTTTATTTATTTATTTTGTGTGTAATTTTTTTATTATATATAGTTATTTTAGTTATGACTAGAATTAGTAAGATAATTATTTTGGTTTTAAAAACTATTTACTTAAAAGTAAAATTGAAGAAAAGTATATACTCCGAAAAAATCTCTTTTATATAAACATAAATGAAGTTAATTATTAACTTACACAAATCTTAATATAATGTCAAAACTTATCGTTACTCATTGATTGAGGCAGTCATATGTAATAAATTTTGTAGGGATGAATTGAATTTAAATTTGTTTTCAATTTAAAAATGTTAAAGAGGTTTATATATACAAATTTTGAAAGTGAATTCCAGTTTGAAAGAAAGACGTTGAGTGCAATGAGGTGTAAGAGAAAGCATTTCCGGTTTTAAGAAAATCACGTTTACATTGATTGTTATTAAGGCTTGATTTGAAGATGAGAAACGCGATTTGAAAGATGGTTGTTTGGGTGCGAAGGAAGAGAAGGGAAAGAGAAAGAGAAGGAGAAAGAGAAAAAGAAGGGTTGGAGAGTAGGGAAACAGAGCGCGCTTTAAATGCGGGGCAGACAACAGAGTCAGCGACTTTCGTGAAAGACACTGTCAGGGCCCTTAAGAACCCATGATGTGATACCTCACTCTTTTAAACACATCCATGCATTCATTCATTAATCTTCATTCCCTAATCTTCATTTTTCTCTCCAAAAAAACAATTAACTTCTATTAATCATCATTTGTATTTGTCGGAATCATGTTATGTTATGATGACAAAAAGTTACTAAAAGTATATTCAGGTTCAGGAGTAGCTCATAATTTATGAGAGAAGAAAGAAATTTTGTTCAACTTTCTATGAACCAAAACATTTAGACATTCTCTTTTCACATCTGAAAATCAAAGTATGCGAAAGTTACTTCTTGATGATTTCTGGTGTTAACGTGCATCTGATTAATGTGCACACAGTTCAAAATGAATTAAGTGTGTAAAGAATGAGATTTATATTTAATTAGGTTTTGAGTGGATGAAAAGTAGTTGATGAGTGATGCATATATATATATATATATATATATATATATAT
>Ga0214542_1000847_pt1 | contig 59131 bp, 35 predicted proteins | sample CNSS1metaG_FD_160096 | JGI IMG/M metagenome (GOLD analysis project Ga0214542, IMG submission 160096) | Root nodule microbial communities from cowpea collected in UCLA plant growth center, Los Angeles, California, USA - CNSS1 | ecosystem: Host-associated > Plants > Roots > Nodule | place: USA...
ACCACTCAATAAGCCATATGAAGAGTCTTCAGAAACTGCACTAGTAAATAGGCCATATGAAGAGTCTTCAAAACTGCACCAGTAAATAGGCCATATGAAGAGTCTTCAAAACTGAAGCAGTAAATAGACCATATGAAGAGTCTCTAAAACTTAAGCAGAGTAATGATTAAAAATTAGTGCTTAAGTAACATGTGGTATTAGGAATTGAATGAGAACCACATATTCTAACATACACAATTTTTAACTCATACTTAAATATATTCTATTATTGTATCTTATACATATTTTATTCCTATAAGAGAATACCTGCAAGTTGTGTGGATCAATCGAAGAAAAAAATAATTAATTTGCTTAATAATCTGAACTTAAATCTTAACTACTTTTTGATTTGGAATGTGACCCTGATTCAGACAAAAATTCCTTAAATAAACTGTATTTGAATTTTTTGTATTGAGAATGGGAATTTAAAGAGGTCTTTTTGGCATACTGCCAAATATTAAAACTGTTGACCATACATCAATTAGCCACTTGTTTTCCTCTATTTCACGTGTGTGTGCATGTACTTTTACTGCCTTATTAGATTATAAAACAAAAATAAAATTATAATATTAACACAATTACTTTTAAACTATAAAAAAAATAAAAATAAAATTATTAACAGAGTGATATTTAAAAATGGATATTCATAACCCGATATAATAAATTTCATAAAACATCTTGCTAGAAATTGATGAATGAAATTTAAGTTTAAATTTATTATAGATCCAAGTAAAATTTAGGTATTTAAGTGAACACGTTGATCAATAAAGTTCAATGTTAAGTGTAAGTGAAATATGTTTTTAGTTATTAAATTAGTTTAATAGTGTGTTTTGTTATGTGTTGAAAAATTTATTTTCGGTTGAACTAATTCTGTGATGTAAAAATAATAATTAATTATTTTTTATTTAAAATAAATTATTTTTTTAATTGATTTTAAAAATTAAATATATATTAATTATGCGTTAGAAAATTAGTTTTACATTTAACACAGAAACAGACCCTCTCCTTTGTGATTTGCTTTTGTGGAGGTTTTAAACCGCTGTCTATGAGCGCCCACTGGATTTAAAATCTATGCGCCAATGGAAAACGGTTACGATCACATGCTGTTTTTACCAATGTGGGTTTGTCTCACTTCTCCACAGACACATTAATTGGAAATTAAATGTGTATGTTATTGTCTTCTAAAAATAGTTTGTGTGACTTAAATTAAACTTAAGGAGATTTTGTATTATAATTAGTTGATCGTAAAGTGTTGTGTGATTCAAAAATCTATTGTAAGAACAAGCTCTACATTGTCTCAAATGATAACTTAATAAATTTATTAATTTTTTTACAATAATTATTTTAAAAAGTTGTACTTATAATTTTTTTAACTAATAATATAAAATATTTTATTACGAAAATGGGTCAAAAGTCATAGCTTTGGTACTGTGTCTTTAAATATTGAACGTGGATTGATAAAATGTAAAAGAAAGAGTAGTAGTAGTATACATGAGAGAGAATTAATTAAGAAAGTATAAAGCATAAAAATATAATTTATAATTGGTATTTTTCTAATGGTAAGAAAAAGTCTAATTAAATATATTAAACTTTTTCTTATGGCTGATAATAGTTACGAGTGATAATAATAAGAATAACAGTAATAATAGTTGATATATTTTTTCCGAAAACTTTACCTATCCTATTTATCACGTATTACGTGTGAGTGACTTTGTATTTATGGTAATAAAATTGCTTTTCAGTTAAGAAAAAAAATTCTTAAAAAGAAAAAATAGTTTAATTGTTATTTATCTTCTTACCTAATATTTTAACTTAGTTAAACAATGCACCATACAAAAATCCTTTGCTAAAGAATAACATTTGCATTTGTATTATATTTATATTTATATATTATAAGAAAATACTTCATTAAAATTAATATTAATAATAAAAAAATATTAATCACTATAATAATCGATAATAAAAGAATTATTAATTATTAATATAATTTTTATTTATTAAAATAATTATTATTATAAATAAAAAATTATAATTAATTTTTAAAATTTAGTCACTGTTTGTGTCCATTTATTTCATTTTATTTATTCAGTTTTATTTGCGCCAAGTTGCATTAACCTGTTTTTATTCACTGATCCAACTTAAATGAACCTATCTTTCTTTTGTAATTATTGGATTCGGTCGGATAAAATATTTTTGTTTATTCCTACAATTCAAAATGTATATTTTATGCCTTTTGAAATAAATATTTTAGAAGATATTTATCCAATTTAAAAATAACTTTCGAATTAAAAATTTTAAAAATTATAAAAAATTAAAAGATATAAGAATTTTTATTATCTATTGATATCTATAACAATATATAAAGGAGATTCCTCTTTTTGTGTCCACTTTCTTTAATTCATATTTTACCCTTTTAATATAATAAGTTATTTAACCCACGTTCGATTTTAAGAATTAACAAAACATAATTAAACATAATTCTAATTTCAAATCAAATCAAAATAAAATAATTTATTATCTATTATAAGAAAACTACTTAATGTTAATGAATGAATAATTAAATATTAATCCTTTTCGGTGTCAACTATCATAAATTTCCAAAGTTAATGAATGAAGAATTATGGTTTAATTATTCTTTTGGTCTTTGTTTTTGTCCAAAAATTTCAAATTGGTCCTCTAGTATTTTTAAGTTTCAATTTGGTCACGATTTAAAAAAAAAATTGATGCAATTTGATCCTTTTCGTTAAATTTCTTGAAACGGATCAAAGATTTTTCATCAAAACTGAAGAGCAAAGTGACAAAGTTCAAGATAAAGCATCAAGTGCGTCATGGTGACGATGATATTTCTGCCTTTGATGTTTTTCTTACGAAGGAAGAACTTAATTTCAGAATCAAGTTGCTACAATTTTCCAAAGCTAAAATTGCTACTCTTGATTTGGGAGTAAAAAAAAGAAAATTATTTTTTGACAATTTTTTGTTGACAAACTTTTGATAATGTACACGTGGCAACACCTCAATGGATGAAAGAAATGTTTCATATGACTTGGAAAAAAGAAGAAAAATATTTGGTGTGTGTTAAAAAGCTAACTTTGTCAAAAAAAAAAGTTTATCAAAATATCATAATAAAAAAATGGTGTTCGTTCAATTTATTTTGGGTAGTATTCTCAATGAAGAAAACAAGGGGATTTGAATTGAGTGTTTGTTGGATGCTTCTTGGAGAGATGGCACTAGAAGCTCTCATTACTTGCTCTCTTGACTATGCCTATGGTATGCTTTCAAGGCCTTTAAATGTCCCTGAGGGTGTTCATATTCAAGGGGAAATTGAGCTTTTAAGTTTTAAAACACAAAAGAATAGGATGAGATTGGACTTTGAAATTATGGGGAATGAAGTTGAAAGCATGAGAAACATGGATGACAAGTTGTTCAAACAAGGGAAATACAAACTGGCCAAGGCAAAATAAGGCAAGTTGCTTCGAGAATTTAATTAAACTTTATGCAACAATCTCATTTTTTGATTAAGATATCTTGGCAGACCGGTGGAAGGAGTGACTATCGATTTCAATATTAATCTTCAATTTGTTTCACTAGGCGAATAGCCTGACAAAGACTAAAGATGGATATATATGAACCCGACTTCGCTTGAACTTCAGTCTCAACCGGCTTGGCTCGACCTTACCTCGAAGCTAACTTAGCTTGACTTTGTCCGGGGCTGACTCGGCTTGACCTTCAGCCCGGTTCAACTCGACTTGACCTTTAGCCCCGACTGACTCGGCTCAACCTTCAATCTCGGTTGTCTCAACTCTACTTTCGGTAGGGCTGACTTAGCTTGACCTTCGATTTATGCCAAATCCACAAGAACTGACATGGCTCAACCTTCAACCCGAATGAATCAGGTTCGCTTTCGGCTCAGGTCCATTTAGCTTGACCATTGGCCCATACCTAATCAACTCGACCTTTGGCTTTGATCGAAGGTTGAGTCAAGTGTGTCCTGGCTCATAGTTGAACCGAGTCGGCTCAAGTTAGATGTCAAGATGATTTGGCTCGAGCTAAACGTTGATATGAGTCGACTTTTTGTACTTAGAACTTTTTTTATCCTAACCAATTAGGAATTCCATAACATGTGGAATTTTAATTTTCTTTTTTTTAGTGAATTTCAAGTTCTATTATTTTAGTTATTTGAATTACCTTCTTAGAATTTTTGAATTTCAATATCCTTTTAATTTTGCCATTCAAATAAGTCATTTTACTTTGAAGAATTTGAAGTCTCTAAATAAATGAATTACTCTCTTAAATTGTCTCATCCAAACACAACATAAGGGGCACCATAATGGATTAGGTTTGAATGTTTCAAATCAAAGAAGAAGAAAATGAGGCAAACAAAATAGAAGAAGTCAAAACATTCATAAGAGAGTTTGAGAATGGACAACAATATGGGTGTCAAAGTGAGTCAAGCCAACTCACACGGATTGAGCTAAAAAATGGTCAGTTAAATCTGGCTTTACCCACTACGAATTGGTGAGTTAGTTGGTTGACTCATTAGGAATATTTTATTTTTGTAATTTATTTTATATATTTATTATAGTACAATAAAAATGGATTGACTTGATTCATGTTTTCTATAGTAGTAGAATCAAAGTGTTTACACAATTCTCCAAATATTATTATAAATATAATAGTTGAAAATTAAAGTATCAACATATATAACTTGACAAACAAAAAAACTAAACATCTAAAAATTCAAATATTATTGAATAATATTCTAGTACTTAAAAAAAATCAAATTGTGAACCTATATAATTTTAATAAAAAACTTATAACAAAGGGTAAAAATACTTATAAAATATTGTTGTTGTTGAGTTATACGTCAACCTACTTTTAACTCAGTTCGAACATATTTAACCTATCAAAAAACTGAAATTTTTTTAACTTAACCTGACTCGAACTAGTGATTAGTTAAATTGACTCACGAATTAGAACTTATTTTAACATATTTAGGTATCGATGCTAGAATTGTCCTGAAAGAAAGAAGAATGAGATGGATAGAAATTCTTATCTCAAAATAGAATTTAATGATATTATGGTAGTATCGTTTTTTTTTTCATCTTTTAACTCATAATCTTATGTTTCTTTGCATTAGGCGTGAGTAGATATGACGAAAGAAGAAAGATAAGGTGATAAATGGTGCACCAAAATCCTCCGAGAGCACAAAAGAAGTGGAAAAAAAAAAGAAAAAATTGAATTTTAGAAATTCCAGTTTGAAAGAGTTGATAGATGAAACAAATGGTTTCAATAGATGCTCAAGATTGAAGAAGGTGGTTTTAGGAAAGTATAAAGGAGACCAAAGAAAAATAAACTTTGAGATTCAACAATTCGAAAATAAAAAATAATTGAATTAATTAATTCAAAAAAAATAATTATAAATTATAATATTCAAAATATATTTTCAAATTGTTCAAGTCATAACTAAAAGTTTTAATTCCAAACCATGCAAAATTCCAAATTATGAAATTTCAAATGTATTTATGGTATCTACTAGTCGAAAATGAAAAAAAAAATTCATTCCAAATTCTGTAATTTGGAATGCATCTATATTTTTGTGGAATTCAAAAGTAAAAAAGCTAATTTGAAATTTTACAATAAAGAATGCAATACTTAATTTTTAAATTTTTAGATCGTATAGTGTGAAAATTTTGAGAGATCACTGCTTACAGAAATTTTCTACCAAGACCGCATGAAAGAATATTTTTGATATTTCTCATGGTCTATAAATGGAAATAATTGTGCCTTATTTTTGTAAGTAAGGAACTGCATTGCCGTAGAAAGGTAACAAATAAATAGAAATTGTTATGACAGTGATTCTGAATTAAGAGAGTTTGTCTGGTGCAATTTGACTAGATCGATAGGATTCTGTTTCTATAGTTTTCATTGTTTCCCTGACAACGTACAAGTAAAATATTTATATAAAAATAAGATTTTCCAATAATGCTTAGTGCATGCAACAATACAACGAACCAACTGTGTAAGTGTATGCTCTGATTTCTGAAGTCCATTAATGATATCTACAGTTTTTCCACATGAACTCATTGGCATGGAAGCAAACAAATCTATTGAGACATTGTTGAGAAAAGTCACCTCAACAAAGTATTGACACTACTCCGCAATAGTCAGGGAATGGCCTAACAACCTGATTTTGAATCTGCTGTTTACTTACAATATGTGCTTGTACTCCATATGAATTTGTTGTACGAACCAAAAACATGGAAGTGGAAATATTTCGCATGTTTATGTTGCCATTAGTTGTTCTTTCTGGATGAGATGCACTGAATTTCTGTCTCGTATAAATCCTCTCCAAGCTTTGCACCGGTGTCTTGTTGTCAATATCAAATTTTTTATCTAACTCACATACTTCTTCTTCTGAATCATTTAGAATTCTGTTGGCTTCTTTGAATAAACCAATAGAACGCCAAGCATCCGCAACCAGTTGCACAGTGGATGTTTCAGGGGCAACACCACTCTCTTCCATAGTAGTAAGTAACTCTTCTGCTTTCCATGGTAGTTTTGCTTCTCCGTATCCCCATATCAAGGTTTCATAAGTTTTCAAATTTGGGGGAATTCCCACATCGTGCATTTTCTCATAAAGTCTAATGGCGCGATCCATTTTTCCTTCTGCACACCATCCACTGATGATGGTAGTGAAGATCACCACATTTGGTTCTACACCATATTTGCTCATGGAAGTTAGAAGTGCCTCAGCTTTCTGTGACTGTCCAGCACGTGCATATCCTTTTGCAAGGATGCTATATGCGTGGATGTCAGGTTCTATATCTGCCTTCACCATGTTATTGAATATCTCCTCACAATTATCCATAAGCCCTGCACAACTCCATGCATTCATGATGGTGCTAAATGTCACTACATCTGGTTTGATCCCAAATTCTTCCATCAATGCCAGTGCCTGAACAACTTTCATTTATAAGATACTGAATAATTACTGACCAACAAAATACATGCACAAAAGAAACCAGCAACAAACAGTTCAGAACTCACCTCATCTACGCCATTTGTGTCTTTAATGTCTAGATATCCTTTGATAAGCGAGTTGAAAATGGCTGGATTTGGATGCACACCAAGCTCTTTCATTCTTCCGTGTAGAAACCTCAAGGCTTCTGTCATATTGCCTTCCTTGCAGTAACCACTTATTATGATACCACAAGTTCGTTCATTAGGTTTTACTTTGCTGTACTGCATTTTCAATATTAATCTTTCAGCTTTCTCTGTTTCACCTATCTGAGCATATGCCCTTGCCATCGTGTTATATGTGACCACATCTGGCTGAATGCCAGAAGCCACCATTTTATGCATAACATTCCATGCTTCATCCAGTTTTTTCTTGGTACACCAGGCTTGAATGAGAATGTTATATGTTCTATCATTGGGTTTCACATTTTCATCGTGACCCATCATCTCTGACAATTTCATAGCCTCGTAAGGTCTTCCAGCAATGCCAAATCCTTTAATGAGGGTATTATAAGTACTGGTTGTTGGTTTACATCCATACTCCTTCATTTTCTTAAATATTTTCATGGCTTCATCAACCTTGCCAGAATCAGAAAACGCATTGATCATGGCATTGATAAGTATTGAATCAGGCTTCATCCCATTGTCTGCAACTTTAGAAAGAAGTGCAGGAATAGACTTGAAACGCTTTTGGCGAGTTAGAGCAGCCACAAGAGTTGTGTATGTTATGAGAGTAGGCCTATGCCCTTCTTCAGTCAAATTGTTGAAGACGGTCTGAGCTTCGTGTGGCTTCCCTTTTCCAATCAAACTATTCATCAGTTTTGTTCTTGAAACAACTGTTTGGCAACTGTTTCCCCCCCTACAGATAAGACAATGGGATTCATTATGTGTCCCTTCCAGAGTGGAGCTTAATTTAGATTGCTTCTTCTGGTACTGCTGCTGTTTCAGAACCTGATGTAAATTTTTATCAAACTTATGGACATTTGGTAATCAATTTGAATGCAAGTAACAGAGAACACTCATTTAGATTGAATTCATTATGCTGTAATTTAGATGTGCTACAATTTCTATGATAAAAGAAATAGGGGGAAATTTCTTCTACTATGTGTGTTAGTCAGCTACAATCAAGTCTAATTAACATCTAAGAATTCAAGAATTATTAGCGCAGAAATATAGATTCTTTGGGAAGGTAATATAATGTGTGATTGGTAATCGAAGGAAATATAGATTCATAGCTAATGTTATCATTCACCCATACATGATTTTCTAACATCTCATAGGATAAAAAATTAAGTAATTCACAATACCATAACTGATAAGTCTTTGGTGCTTTGATTGCTCATGAGGGCTCCCTTCTGGCTTCTATCCATTACTAAGAAATCTACCTTGACTGCATCAGATTCTGGATGGCTATTATTTTACTGGCACATTATAACCAACATGCCTCATCCTGGATTATACTATCAGGACCACACAAAAGAATCAACCTGAGAAAGTTATCGTCATTAAACTACTTAATTAAACAACCCCAGCAAATAATTAAACTAATTCCAACTGGGGTATCTAAATAAGACCATTTTGATCAATCAAAGTTAGAACTAGGCAAAGAAACGTAAAAACTAAAAATAACATTATCATGGTTCAGAAGCAAAGTATAGTTCATGATGCATGGTTGATGGTGTTGCTCACAATAGTTAGGAAACAGTTCTGAAGGAAAGGAAATGGTAGTACCTTGGTAGAGCTGTTGGGAAGCTTATGGTGGAAGCTAGAGGCTCATAGTTAGAATTTGAAGTTGTTACATGGTTTGAAGAAGATCCAATTGGAGTGTAGTGGGTTTTGTGTGTGTGGCATACACTGGAGATTCTTATCCACAAATATTTATCGTAATGAGATTTCGGGGCACTCTTTTGAGGCTTACACAAGAAAAAGACAAATCATGAGAAGATGACTCGAGGAGTGGATTAGGCCACGCCAGCACTCTATTGGCAGGATCAAAATTTACCACGTATCTATTGCCAGGAAACCCACCTTCCAGATTTTTTCAATTTTATTTCTAAAACTCATTTCTTTTCTTATCAATTAATCAAATCTTGTCGTTGAAAGAAGGCTTAATTGTTGTTATCCTGATTAATAACTGTTTGCTTTATTTAACTAACTCATTTTAATGGTTTTCTTACTTCATCTCCTTTATTTGAAATTATAAACTATCAGATTACGTAATTTGGTTGAGATTATAAAATCTATAAATTTCATATAGATCTACACAATCAACAATATGATTTTATTAAGTAATCTGAAAAAATATTCTGAATTGAATACGTTGAAATAATATTTTAAATTCAGAATAATATTTTAATTGTATAATTCAGAATATATTTAAAATAATATAATTCAAAATTTTTGAAATATGTATTTCAAATATAATTTTAAATAGTTTTTTCAGATATAAATTTATTTAATATTTTTTATATTCTGATTTAAAGTAGAAACAAAAAGAGTAAACATGTTAATTAAGATATTTTTCAAAAGATTTCAGAACATATAATCCAAAAGTTACTTTCATATATGATGGTAAAATGGTTGAGGGGGTGAGGGAAGAAATAGTGGAAGTGCAGAAAGTAAAAGCCCTCAATATACTGTTTTCTAAACCAAACTGGTTTGTTTTGCTGCTTGCTACGACCTGGTATCCCTCATCGGGAAAAAGAGGATGTTGAAGGTGTGGAATTGGTACCAGAATTGGCTTTCTGTTCATCCCGTGAAGACCCAAGCCGTGAGTTCTGCCATCCTCTGGGGTGTTGGAGACCTCACTGCTCAGTACATCACTCATGCATCTACAAAAAAGCGACTCCAACTTTCTGTAACAACCCATTTCCCTTTCTCATATTAAGACACTTTTATATCTCTTCTTATCACTGTAATTTTTCAATCAATCTCGCATCTCTCTCTTCTACTTTTTATTCACTTAATGCATTCTGGCTCCTTCAATGGTCAGTTCAAGCAGCCTCTTCTGACTCTAGGATTGTTGTTATGTTAACATATAAGATTAAATATATATTTAGTCCCTTTGTAAAAATTATTTAATTTATTCTTTATTTTCATTGATGGGCAATTTGGTCTTTATTTTTGTAATATTGCATTCGATTCCGTCCTTTATTCAATCGAGTTTTTTTGGCAAATAGTGTAACGGCAAAGCACCAGTATGTCAAATTTTTGTAATGATAGTGGCACATGTTGACACAATGTTTCGCTAGTTAAATTTTAGGAAAATAAAATAAAATGAATAGCGTAAAAGATAAAGATGATAAAACAATGGTTAAGTGAACAAAACTAAGAGGTGGAATTGAATGTTTACTGCAGCGAGAGTTTTCCTTGAGTGAGAAAGTGAATTTGGGCATTTGAGTGGTCGAGAGATAGAAAAAAATTAGGATTGGTTAGAAAAAGGAAAATTAGGGTTCTTCTTCATCAAATTAGGGTTCTTGTTCATTGATTAGAGTTCGTGAAGAGGGAAAATTGCGTTTCGAGAGTGATTTGCGATTGAAGATTAGAGATTGCGCTTGGAATCACGAATATGAGACCCACCGCAACTTGGTTGCCTTCAACTATTACAGCAAGAGGAGGAAGACGAATGGTGACGAGACATACCTCTCAAACACGAATTCAGAATCACCAACTGGATTGTGCACAAGTTTTTTGCTGGCCACAGTTTTGCTTGAAACCCTAATTTCTTTCCCAATTCAATTTCACTAACTTTTAAACCTACAACGGCCATAAAATTTCACTGTGCCAACTTCACTGTCAAAAATTTGACACGTAACCCAAATAGTTCCACGTTGGTTGTCACTGTGTCGTTAACAATTTTAACACCGTTTGCCAAAATGACTCATTGAATGCAATTTTACAAAAATGAAGACCAAATTGACCAAACAACGAAAGTAGGGACCAAATTGAATAATTTTGACAAAAATAGGGACCAAATGTATATTTAAGCCTAACATATACTAAAAATCCTCAATGTTGAAGTGTTAACATGGTTTGGATTCCCAATTGCTTTGTTTTAACTGACACGGCTTTCATTTTTCAAGGCAACTATTTTTTTATTGGTATTTTTGATCGAAGATGGAAGCTGATTTTAATGAAACTATATATACCATTAATACCTAAAGAATCTTTCGGTTTAAGTGGTACACAATATCTCCACTTTGATTTCTTGCTTTGTTGATTTTGAATTTTGATACATCTCTTGGTGGTTTCTTGAATTCTCCTTGTTTGGAAGTTAAGTTGACCTGTGCATTTTTTCGGTTGAACTTGAATGGTTTTAATTTATTGACTAATAATGTTAAGGTTTCTATAAAAAATTATATATGGATTTGGTAGGATTGCGATGCTAAGTTTACGGTCAACTGGAGCCGCTTGGTTGTTACAAGTATGTTTGGATTTGGCTTTGTTGGACCAGTTGGACACTTCTGGTATGTGAATCCTATTTTGTTCAGTTTATTTACCGACTTTCCAGTACTGCTTACTTATTAAATCATGTCTTTATATGACATTGTTTTTTCTTGTAAGTTCTCATGTAACTCACCATCAAAAAAATTCTTAGGTATCTTATCAGTGAGATAGATTTACATTTGTGAAGTAATGAGACAAGCATGATCTTTTATGTCGGACTGGGACTTTGTAAATTAGTTTGTTACAACATGAGATTGCATCAATTTTTTAGACATCGCGCCAAGGACTCTTGTGATTCTTCTGCAATAAGTGCTTCAGATTTAGGAGTTCCCTCTGTCTGTAAATATTTATGCTCTTATTGTGTGTTTGGATCCCCATCAGTGAATCTCTAACGTGCGTCACTGAAGTAACTATTATTTGCATGCATTCTTCTCGGAATTGGAGGTTAGGCATGTTTAGTTTGCCTAAAATATTGGTTGCATAGCTGCTACTAAGGCCTTTTCAATTGTTAAAATTACTTGGAAATTTTCTTTTGGAACATCTAAGGTAAGGATAGTTATGAAGTGAATCAAAAGGTTATAAACAAGGGGTTAAACATTTATGACAGATTCCTTCTTGAATAGGGACAACAGTTTTTAATCATGTGCATATCATTTTAAGTATTTTCTGACCATATCATGTCATCTACATAATAAGTATTTTTTATGTTTTCTAAATGTTCACTGGAATGCAATTGAACCCAATGGATTCCACCTAGTTATAGAGAGTCAAGATATTTTCGTCTGAAAGAAAGTGAGAGAGCATGTTAACTCTGTTGGATCTTAAGTTCACATGGATTGGATATGTAGCTTTCGTTCAAAGGTGGTTGTAATTTCAGAAGACGTTGGGTGGGGAATGCATTGAGCTAGGTTTTAAGTTGATTGATTTGGGATTTTTAGACTGATAGTGTGGCGTTTATTTCACTAACAAGCTTACGGACTAGTTCTGAAAATAATTAGTGGCCTTGCTAAAGGAGCTGTAGTTACATGGAACCAACTTTCATGTCTTGTAGGTATGAAGGCTTGGACAAGTTTATAAGGTTTAAGCTTCAACTAACGCCAAAGTCTGTGAGATCTGTGGCCACCAAAGTGGCAATGGATGGCATAATTTTTGGTCCCTTCCATTTGTTTGTCTTCTTTACTTACATGGGATTATGTGCTGGAAAGAATCTTCCTCAAGTGAAGGAAGACTTGAAGAGGAATTATGTCCCAGCCCTGATTTTAGAAGGTGGCGTGTGGCCAGTTGTGCAGATTTTTAATTTTCGGTATGTTCCTGTGAAGTACCAGCTTCTCTACGTAAACTTCTTCTGCTTGCTAGATAGTGCTTTTTTGTCATGGTTGGAGCAACAGAAGGATGCACCTTGGAAAAAATGGTTTCCATTGTTTCATTCTACGAATGAAAAGGGTGGTCAATGCTGATGAGGACATTGATAGAACAGGAAAAAATGATTGATCACAGATTTTGAATATTTTTTCCCTTTTGTAAGTTGTAATAGATACATCCGGAGATAGATAGTTTACTTTGCTTATTGTTGACTAGGCCTCTAAATTCGCCTCACCTTAGCAACGCTTAAATTTTGATTATGTTTAGTTAAGGCCATTGTTAAACAAATTTAGTAAAATGCAGTCGCTCAGTTTCTTAACAAAAGTAGTCAAACGATTCATTTGATAAATAACATGTCTGAATCTTTGGTATGTGATATAATAGAATTGCATCGTATGATTTATTCTGGATTTGAGTTATTTCCGAGATCAAACATGTCATGTTAGTAATAATAAAATTGTATCTATTATTATTTATTCCATTGTCATATTCATTGAATTCATATGATAATGTCGAATTTGTATTTTCTGTTGGGTTAATTTTGTACTGTTCCTCTAATGTGCTTCTATAATAGATTGATTATCAATAATTTTGATGTTTTTAAATATATTAAAAAGATATTTAAATACAGTGTATTTTCAATTCAGCATAGGACAATACCTAAAATACCAGTAGTGAACTCGATAATATCTTTGATTAAAGTTAAAAACTTATTATTATAATAGAGATTATAATAATGAGAAATAAGTCATATATAATTTTAATTTAAATTATTCTTGATTATAGGATTATTGAGGATAAACATCATTAATTCTGATAGATTAATATGAGTAGTGGTATTTATAAAGATAAAGATTAAAAGATCTCATTTTTTTTAATTACACATATAAATGGTATATATAGAGATATGACCATTGAAGAGACTAAAGGAGAATTCCTAATGTTAATATTATCTTTGAATTGTCAATGAAAAATTCTTTTGAAAAAATATATAATTTCCTTACACTTGAATTTTATCATAAAATTAACAAGTTATTTATTGCACTTTGATATTGGACATCTAATGTTTTGTGATGTTAGTTTAATGATTATTGAGTATGATTAAATTTTTGTGGGATTAATGATTAATCAATAAAGAGTCCATCAACTTTTGATAATGAGTTTGAACTCTATATAAATAAAAACCTTGGTCAGAGTATTATAAATGAAAGGAGTAAAGAGTTTTTTAAGTCATTTACATGTCTTAACTTATTGAAATTTGAGAGTTATACCATAGAATTAACATAACTTAACATAAATATAGTGATGGAATGAAATATTATATTAATCTTTGAGTGGTTCTAAAGTAAAAGATATTTTATACTATTTGAGTGTTAAGAAGTATTGATAGACACCAATCTTCATTAATAAATTAAAGGGTTAATTTATTATAGATTTAGTAATGAATATATGGGATCACACTTCTAATCTTAGTTGGACGAGTAAAATATTATTGATTAAATTAAAAACTTTAATTTTAATTAATTAATATTTTTTAAGTAAAATATTACTATATACTTTATTAACACTAAAAGTATAATTAATATAAAATATGAAAATCTATAAATTGATTGAGTAAAACTTAGTCAATAAATTAATAAGCAAATAAATGTATTTATTAATATCTGATTTGTTACTAAAAGCAACAAATCTAGAAAAAGATTTTAAAATAAAAAGAAAAACATTATGTGAATTTTTTTTATATTTTTCATAAGATGAGATTAAAACTTTTATATATATATATATATATATATATATATATATATATATATATATATATATATATATAAAAAAAAAAAAAATTTTTATATATATATATATATATATATATATATATATATATATATATATATGTAAGACTTAACATAAAAAGTACACTTTTTGGCTCTGTTTCTTTTTTAAAAACAAAGGAGCAGTTTCAAAATCCAAAATCTCTTTGAAAGTTATTTTTATCATATTAATATTACAATTTTTTACTATTGAAGATTGACACATCAAAGGTCGGTCTTGACGTGATACAAGTGTAAGACTTCATACGTTTTGAAAGAAAAAATTCTCGAAATTCGATTAAGGTATTTTTCCTTTTGTCATTTAGTATGCATAATTTTAACTAAAATAAATTCAATATTTCTATTAGTATCATGGACAAGTTTTTTTGGTTAATTCTATGATTCCATTTTTTTATTGATTTTAGAATGCAATAAATTTAATGATAATTAAATGTTGGGCTGATTTTCGGAAATCAATAAGATTTAATTGATTTTGGATTACAAATCTTGTGACGAAACTATCAAGGGCAGATAATTAAATCGCTGTAAGATGTCAAGCCAATAAGAATGTCAACTTCATATTTATGCTAACATAATTTATCACAAAAAAAAAAATTGTGTTGTGAAGTTATTTCACTAAAATTTACGAGAAGAGAAAGAAACCTCTATATTCAAAACGATTATTTTCAAACGTTATATCGGAAATTTTTTAGTCTCTATATATATGCATAACCAACCAGGTCTTGAAATCATGATACCCGATTTTCATAATTTCAACGAATCATGTTTTCCATGCTTGAGAATTAACCATCCCGTTAATGTATCCTAGCAAAAAACCAAAAGTTCCCACTTTTAAAATAAACACACAAATTAAAACTCAATTTAAAGAGTCTAAAAGTGAAATCAGTATATTTATTGTATGGTTTCAATTTCAAAGAAGAATTTATAGACATATTTAATTTCTCAACTCGTTGTTTTGGGTTATACAAGAATATATATACAGAAAAAATAGTTACATAAATAAATCAGGGAAGTCATGTAGAAGCAGAAGAACATAGGTAGCAAATTTATGAAATCTTACTTCTGCAAAGTATCTGTCCGAACAAGGGATCATCAGGTATTCTTCTCTAAGACCGAAAGTGCTGGTGTCAAGTAGTTATTTGCTTTGTCGGGCAAGTGTGCAACCTAAGCAGACACATAAAGTAACCAGTTTATTTTCATCATATTTTTTCTCTTAAGAAAAATGCGATCAATCATTATTCCCATACCAGCTCATAAAGCTCCCTTCCATCTTCAGCAATATACTCGTAACATACCTACAGAATAAGGTTGAAGAGGTTTAGTTTCATTTAGGATCAAAGTTCAATCTTGAAATGAAACAGGGTTTACTCACATCAAAACTTTTGTTTCTTGCAGTTGTATCATGCAGTGCTTTTACACATATATCAGCTACATCAGCACAGCTGATGCCCTGAAAATCAAGTTTAGTAACTGGCGTTATACTGATCGTCATTTAATACAAAATTTATGGGCATATGAAATACAATAAGTAAAGCACATAAAGATCGAAAGAGAAGACTTTAAAAAATGGCATGTGTATCTGATTGCAACCCTCTGAGACTTCCCTTCTCATTCACTGTCTCTTTATTGGGTGAAATTCACCTGGGGTCCCACTAAACACGTGCCTCATTTCTTATTTTCAAACTAATAAAAAAGAGTGTAATAAGTGTGTTGCTACTCTCCTTTAGCACGGAATAGAATAGACTAACCTGAGATATTCTGTTTCCTTGATCAAATATTAGCGCACGCTGCCCTCCAGGTTCTTCCTGTCAGAAAAAAACTGAAAGTTAGTTGACAAGAGAAGAACACCAAATTGTTTCTACAAACAGAATGCGAAGCACAGTGACACACAATATTACATTCAGCTGTCGAGAGGCACTGATAATTTACTATACTGAATAATTATACTGGAATGTAGCAGTCAAGTCATGTCTCTTAAAAACCTTCCATAGCCTAACTTTAACACAAGCTTCATTTTAGGATTTAGGGTATACATAAAGCCTAAAATATTGCCTTGACATTGATTAGACATCAAATGTATGAAATACAACATATACTAGCCTGCTGCAATGCGGCTCTTAAAAATGACCCTAACACTAATCAGTGTTTGGGATATAGTATCTCAATGGTAGTGGCTACATTTTGATAACATAATCAGTATTTGGGAGACAGTATTACATACAAACCACTAACACCTATTTAATTAAGGATCTGAGAAAGACAATTATTTTTGTTTAATACAACTTGGAAACTTTTGATTGGGCAGGCCCCTGAACTAAAAATTTGTAATTCGATCCTTGATCTTCTACAATGTCTATAATTGTTCCTGGAGTTAATAAAACAACAACACATTGTTATTTATTTTAGGTCGCTATAAACTAACTATAGCACAACCTAATATTGTAGAACACGAAGGACTTAACTACAATATTTTGTGCAGGGACTTAACTAATATTCTTTTAAAAGATCAGGGGCCTACTTGCATATCAACCCTTTTTTTTTAATATCACTAGTAAACCTTATAAGTTTATAACCCATCATTGTAGGTACACTCACTTTGGGTGGGCATCCAAGATTGGTGCATACAAACTTTTTCATACAATTTTTTCGTCAAAATAACAAACTTTCTAATACAATTTGTTTGGACAAATTACAAGCTTCTTATACAATTTTTATTGAAAAAATTGAAAACCCTCATGTGTCACAGCTACCCAAGTTCTTCATACATTAGGAGACTTCTGAGTTATGGTGACAACATTCAAATCAACTCTTATTTTTTATTATAGTTTCCTACTTTTCCCTTCTTCATATTACTCAATATGAAATTTTGGTAAATACTCATTTGTGTAACAGGAACGCTTATTTCTATAACTAAATCAATTACATATCTGCGAGTAATAATGGAAACTTTACCTGCAATGGACCAGGACGAACTATTGTGTATCCAAGGCCAGATCTTCTTAGGGAATCTTCGCCAGCCTAGAGAATTCAACATTAACATGATTAGACATGACCGAAAAATAGAAAGGAGAAGTAGCAACTTTCAACTAAGTAAAAGAAACAAAATAAAACAAATAAATTAAACCAACCCTCTTGGCTTTAAGAACCTGGTCCCGTCTGGAAGGCTCAATTCCTAGTCCAGAACATGAAACTAAGACAAAATCAGTTTCTTGCCCAGTCTGCAATACATTCACACGGAGATTTTACATTAGAGTGTTAAGTTCCTGTAACATTATAGCAAAACATAAATCATCTCGATGCCTTGTTAAGTAGGCTTTTATAGTGATGCAATAAAAAAATTTGTTTCTAATTCAAAAGAAAAAGTAGTCTTTTACGTTTTCTTTTTTCACATTGTTGGCAACAAGCAGAGCATGATCTGCAAAAAGAGTAATGCAAGATTGTATGCCTACAATACTGTTCACAGAGTCCAATTATACTCGCACTTATTTGATGATTGGTGTCATCCCTGTCCCTAATGAATCAAGTATGTATGAAGGGGTCAATCACGCGGTTTGGGTACTTGGTTGGTTCCCGTTCGCTTGCCCCCTTTAGTCCATTGGTGGGTAGGGTCGTCAACTTAGGGTGCCCGCCTCCTCCCTCTTTAGACATGTATTTGACAACCTAAAAGTTGTTTGGTCTCCGCTTTTTGATGTGATAGTGCTCGGTCGCTAAAGAGAATAGTTTCTTAGAGTAAGTAATTATAGCATAGTGTTGAGAATAATCTAAGTGTGAGTTAGAGTCTCACATTGGGTAGAAAAAACAGTTAAATATTATATAAGATGAAAGACTCATAATCCCAATGTCTTAAGGTTTTGAGTTAAAAATAGTGTCAAATGCTGATGATTCGAGGTGATTGACAACATAACCATAATAAAAAAGGTTACTGTATGCCGATGGTTCAGGTGGTTGACAACATAACCATAAGAAAAAAGGGTCACCATACACCTGAGGGAAAATATACCATATGGAAAAAGAAAACCTCACCCTTGAGAGGAGATTGTTAGGAATAATTCAAGTGTGAATCAAAGTCCCACATTGAGTAGAAAAGACAAAGTTAAATACTATATAAGATGAAAAGAGTCTGTCTTAACAAAGATTGGCCCAAGTTGTTAATTCTTAAACAGGAGCTATATATCTAGTTGTAAACAGGAACTCATCACTTGTAAAATCTCTGATATTCAATACACATTTTTCTTTTCTTTATTCATTTTTTTATCTTAATAACCAAGTAGTTTAAGTTGAAAAGCATTAGAAGAAAAAATTTATGTATATCACCTTCCAATGAATAGAGAAACAATTGTGACAAAGAAATAGTGTGTGTGTGTGTGTGTGTGTGTGTGAGAGAGAGAGAGAGAGAGAGAGAGAGAGAGAAGTGGAAAGAAAGATTAGTGAATGGAAAAAAGTAAATTTCAAAGAGCAATATGATGTTCGAAATATGATATAAGAACAATTTGAGTGTCTTCACCCAAAAGACTTAACTATTAGGCTAAGACATAAATGGCTTGTATATTATATTCTGTAAGGCACCACTTGTTTTGTGCTCAAATTTATTCCTTTTGGGTTTAATTCAAATCCAGAAGCTAGTTAAAGAAGGAGAATTACTTAAGCCATATAATCAGCCAGGGTGGGATATTAACACTCCCACTTAGCCCAAAATTGAACTTCTAGAATGTAAAGTTTTTGTGAATGGACATTTGTGTAGCTCAACAAAAAATACTTCAATGATCTCTCCTAAAATAGCCATAGTTCGTAAAAGATTTTTACTTTCGTAACAACAACTATGCCTTACAAAATAGAAAAATAAATATTCTTATAAAATAAACAAATTTTGCTCTTTACAGTCCATATTCCACAACATTGACAGGATATTGTAATTTATTATCTCAAGTAGAAATGGAAAGGGAAAAACTAATTGACCCTCACTCATCTAACTAGTCTCGTTGTAATTGTTGGAAGTCTCACATCAACTAGAGATACGATCAATTTATAGTATATAAATAAGTGTAAACTTCACTTTACAAGTCGGTTTTGTGAAGTTGAGTTAGACTTAAAATCTACTTCTTAAGAAGTTAGATATCTTATCTTATCTCTTTTCATATTATCTTTGCCTATCATTATTTTTGTTTTGGGCTTAACCCATATTTTTTTTATTATAAATACAGTACCCTATATGTATTTTCAACACAGGGGGAATTACTCCTATATCTTCAATTGAATTATTGCTTTACAAAACATAAACAATGAACATTAGAGAAGTATATGATAACATTGTAGTTTATTCCACGATAAAATGAAATTGCATTGAAGAACTTACAGGCAAGGCTTTAATATATTCCAATATAAGCTTAAAACTTCTTAAATCCTGTTTCGTTGTTGTGTTTACTTCAACAGGCTTCTGAAACAAAAATGAATTAAGGATCAGGACACTTCAATTATACACTATTGAAAAATAAAAATACAAGTTTAAAATAGAGTAGAAAATATAAGGTATTTAACAGGAAAGGAAGATGATAGCCATTAGAAAATGTACATGATACTATTCTCTTTTCACAATCACTGATCAGATGTTAGGAATGGATTTATGCGAGAAGCCTCTCTTGGACAAGAAGTAAGAGTTCCACTGTGGGAGTCAGGTTCTTATCCAATTTGTCTATTAGTGGAATCCCCAAAATTATAAGTCTCGCGTAAATGAAGGAATTTCATGGCTTAAAGGAGCTTATAAGAAATTCTTGTATATTTATGTTCTTAATTTTGGAAGGTCCGTAAGCAAGATGCTGTTACCAAGCCGCCAATGAAATGAGCCTATATTAGAAAGTGAGAAAAATTTTGTTTAAGATAAATGCCTTATGAATTATTTTTATTGGAAGTACAAATTGATTTAAATTTTCTAGAAACTTCTCTCTTCGAAAATAGCTAGAATTAATATGGTAGGTTTGGTATAGTCTATAAGAGACGCAATAAATAGGCTTAAATATACATTTGGTCCCTATTTTTGTTAAAATTATTCAATTTGGTCCCTATTTTCATTGTTTGTTCAATTTGGTCCTCATTTTTGTAAAATCGCATTCAATCGAGTCCTTTTGCCAAACAGTGTTAAAATTGTTAACGGAACAGTGACACGGTAGAATTTGCGAAGAGGGGAATTTGCGCTTGGAGAGTGATTTGTGATTGAAGCTTCGAGATTGCGCTTGGAGATTGTCAAGCAAGAGGAGACATACCTCTCAAACACGAATTCTGAATCACCAACTAGATTGTGCACAAGTTTCTTGCTGGGCACAATTTTGCTTGAAACCTCTCAAACCCTAATTTCTTCCCCGAATCAATTTCGCTGACTTTTAAACCTACAATGGCCATAAAATTTCACTGTGCCAACGTCACTGCCAAAATTTTGACACGTAATCCAAACAGTTCCACTGTGTCACTATTCCGTTAACAATTTTAACACCGTTTGTCAAAAGGACTCGATTGAATGCGATTTTACAAAAATGAGGACCAAATTGAACAAACAACGAAAATAGGAACTAAATTGAATAATTTTAACAAAAATAGGGACCAAATGTATATTTAAGCCTAATAAATAAGGGGGTGTGCCAACTGTAATGGACTATTATAAATAATCCAGGGTTAGGATTGGGGTGGCAGTTCTTTTGAAAAGAGGAAAAGTCGGAGAGTTGTGAAGAGTCAGAGGAGGGAATTACTTGTAACATTCTATACCACTTCTATACCTACTACTTTGGTAGGTGCAGTATTGGAGTAAAGCAATAAAGATTTTTAACTTGTATTTTCAGTTCTTAATAAGCAGTTCTATCATAATACTGCACAGGAATTGGCTTATTTATTTCTTGTATGGAGAATGATGAGTTGTATACTCGAGCTCATACAAGGTTGCAGCCTGGTTTTGAATCCTAGGACCCAGCAGGTTGCATTGTGCAACCCAGATTTAAGAAAACGTATTATTTCCCCTATTACCTCCTCTTTGAACTTAAAATACGCTCCCGATGGAGTATAGTAGAATTACTAAGCAGTTTTGCTTCTACTTTAAATTTTTTTCATCTGTTGTTATAGAGACTTCTTAGCTTATTGATTGGGCTTTTAGTAAGGCCCATCTATTATTGTAAAATGAATAGTCTCAGCTTCCTATAAACAGGCAACCTCAAAAGCTCTTGTAATCATCTTTTTCATTTCAGTAAACTTATGTTTTCTGTTCAGAGAATTCATAGCAGAATTCCATTATTTGCTGTTAGCGTAATCACAGCAGGTTATGAACTATAGGCACTGTTTCATCCCTCTCTTTTTACCACCCTCGTTTGCACTTACAGGGGCCTTCTCTGCTTTATTATTGTTAGAATGTAATTGGTCATTAGCTCTTACAGATTTGTTAATAATTAGCTGATACAGATTCCAGGAAATTAGGGTCATTGATCCTTGATTATTAGCAAGAATTTGTTGTATTACTATAATGTGTCTTATGGTTCCAGGTTTTTCTTACAATTCATCTTCACAATGTGAGGCTTGTCCGTTTGGAAAAACACAATTGTCATACCTATAGTGCTCAAGTTAATAAAATACATCCTTCCCTTTTGACTTGGTTCATTTAAGTATTTGGGTCCTAGCGATGTAAGTTCAACTTTGGGTTTTCCTTACTTTGCTACTCTTGGTGACGATTTTTTCTTATGTACTTGACTATTTTTAATGAAAGATTATTTTTATTTTTCTTGACGTGAAATTCAAAATAAATTCGGCGCGTCTACTAAAATTTCACGAACTAACAATGGTCGTGAACGTGTCTTCTTAGTTTCAATCCTTTTTGAATTCATAAGGTATTCTTCATCAAATAACTTACTTTGACATAACATTCAAATAATCCTTACATGGTATCAATAGTTTTAGTTTTCTAATCCCTTTCGTTTCCTATCAGGTGAAAAGTACCCTGCGACCACTGTACTCTTTTCCTCCGGTGACCATGCTACTAAAACTGCCCTCAGCAACCACCAAGCCTCGTTTCACTCACCCATAACAGATTGTCATTTTTCCCTTTCTTCGAACACAATTCACCTAACAGCACATCCCTTGCCTCCTTTCCCACATCCAGGCACATTGTTTTGGTTTATTCCACATGGCTTTCAACAACTCCTATTCAAATTCTACATCTCAATGACTTTTAGCATTGTTCCACGGATTCCATGTGAAAAATTGATCGAACAAGTAACTACTGTTCTTGGACTGTTGCTACCAGTTGTGGTTTCAAGGTCAAGGTCATGACAGCCACATAACCAAACAAGCCAAAGATATTCCCAGCACTGGTCAAGCTCAATGGAAGCAAATTGATGCCTCTTTCTGTAGCATTCCCTAGTTCCCCATCAATGGCAAATTGTAGGGGAGACTTATTTATCTATCTCACACTAGACCAGATATAGCTTTTGCTATGAGTCTAGCCAGTCCATTCATGCATCAACCAAAAGAATTACATTTACAAGCTGCTCTTAGACTTGTCTAATATTTAAAAGGGATAATAGGAAGAGGAATTTTGTTCAAAAAAACAAGAATGTTAATCTTGAGACATATATTGATGCTGATTATGCAGGTTCAGTTATGGATAAGAGGTCAATTATTGGATATTGCACCTTCCTTGGTGGAAAGCTACTAATTTGGAAGAATAAAAAGCAAAGTGTGGTAGTGCCGAAGCAGAATTTCGAACAATGGCTCGAAGAATATATGAGCTGTTAGGGTTGAAGATTTTACTGGAAAACTTAAAAATAAAATGGGATGGACATATGAGATTATATTGTGACAATAAATCTAATCAGCATAGCTCACAACCCTCTACAACATGATAGAACTAAACACATAGAAGTGGACAAACATTTTATCAAAGAAAAGCTTGATAGTGTTTGCCCTTAATATGTGTGTACTCAAGGCAAATTGCGAAAAGCTTGATAGTGGCTTGGTTTGCACCCCATATGTGTACTCAAAGCAGATTGCAGACATACCTAGGGACTAAAGAGCAGTAACATCGAGAGAATTATATCTAAGTTGGGAATGGAAAAACAATTATTTACCAGCTTTAGAGGGAGTGTTGAAATATTTTAATATGTTTTAGATTTGATTCCTATTGTTTTTAATTATGTTTATTACTACTATATTAATCCCACAATCTTAGGGATTTGTTTCCTAAAATAGGCAGTACTTATTTCCAAATTTATTTAATGAATGTATGTATATATCAAATGTATGTAATGAGATTGAATAACAGATTAATTATTTTCTTATAAACTTAATATGAATCACTCAAACAATCTTCAAGCATCATCTCCTGTTCCATCCACCCACACCTCCTACACCCGAAATCTCTATCGCAATACGGAAATGTATTCGTTCCTCTTGTAATTCTAACCATCTTTATCGTTTTCCATTAATTATGATTGTTTGTATCGATCCTTTTTCTCCTTAATATCTTCTTTGGATTTTGTGTCTATTCTTAAGACTACGGGAGAAGCCATGGCTGGTCCCGGATGGTGGCATGTAATGGTAGAGAAGATGATCAATTTACATTCTAGAGGCACTTGGGAACTTATTCCTTTGGAAAATTAAAGTACTTCCTTGAGATAGAAGTTGCTTAGTCAAAGAAAGGTATCTTTAAATCCCAAAGAAACTGTGTTCCTAATCTTCTCAAAGAAATAGGCAAGATTGATTGTAAGACAAAAGAGTTCCTATTGAACAAAACCATAGAACTTGGAGAGATGAAGGCATATTGTGAATAAAAGCCAATATCAAAGACTTGTTGGGAAGCTCACTTAGCTCACACTAGACCTCAAATGGCATATGTTGTGAGTATAGTTAGTCAATTCATGCATGATCCCAGGGAGAGACATTTACAAGTTGTAAACAAAATCTTTCAATATTTGAAGTAAAGTCCTGGAAGGGGATTATTTTTCAAGAGGAATGAAAAATTAAAAATGAAAGTGTATACTAATGCAAATTATGCAGCATCTATTATAGATAGGAAAACTCAAGATATTGCATGTTCTTGGGTGTAAAATTGGTAACTTCGAGATGTAAGAAACAAAATGTTGTTGCAAGGTCTAGTGCAGAGGTTAAATTCCGAGCTATGGCACATAGCGTGTGTGAATTGTTATGGTTACAAATTATTCTAAATGATCTTAAAGTGGCATATGAAGAACCAATGACTCTTTATTGTGATAATAAGTCAGCTTCTAGCATTGCTCACAATCCAGTTCAGCATGATAGGGCAAAACACAAAGATAGATCAACACTTTATTAAAGAAAAATTGGATAGTGGTCTTATTAGTACTTCGTATGTTCCACCTGGGCATCATTTAACATATTTGGTCACAAAAAGGTCTTCCTACCGAGCTATTTCATGATCTCACATGCAAGCTGGAAATGATAGATATCCATTCACCAGCTTGAGAGGGAGTATGTTAGTAGGATATTAAATGTTCTACTACAGGTTGTTAGAAGTTGGTAGAAGGTTCTAGAGATGTTTTTATAATTATTACTATAGGGTTAGAGTTCTCTATATGCAGATACTAGTGTACTATTTCAAATTCTAAGATATTGTTAGTCACAATATCTTATATTTACCACATTTATGTGTATTTGCCATATTTCCCTGTATTATTCTTCATTATAAATATACAACCCTATGTGTATGTTCTACATAGAGGGAATTAACCTTAGGCCTAGTTTTTCATTACTTTCACACAAATGAATCAGTTTGAATAAAAATCTTGTTTGTTTCATATTAATTCTTTCAAGTATGATCACAATCTCATACAGAATTGAAAAGACAGAGTCATAGACTCCCTCTTAGCTTTAATTTACGTTTTTTTTGTTTTTGAATGTATTTAACTTCATGCATTTGTTATCTAACTCCTAAAGTCTTGGGTCATATAGCTAATAACGTTGTTTTTTACCTTTTATTGATGTTAAGTTTTGTGAATAAAATCAACTCATACCTAACTTTTATCTTGTTTAATCCTCTAGTTTATGTTGTTTTTGTATTGTTTCGTATTTTAGTTGTTTTATGTTTTTTTACTTCTAATCTCTATTATGAGTGTGTGAAATAAAACAATAGAAAGCAATTCTGGTGGAGGAAAACAAGCTAAAACTCAAGGAAGCATGATTGGACATGAAAGATTGATTTTTACACAAATAATCATGTCGAGGGGCACCGAGATCAAGTCCAGCACTACAAACATGGAGAAAGGACTCACATATATGTATATAGTGCCTTGGACCACCCTTGGAAGGCCAAAAAGCGATCATTGGGCGCCAGGGTCACTCGCTGGGCGAGCTGGTGGCTCGCTGGGCGAAAATGACAGACCAGAACTGCAGTATTTCGGTCGCTGGGCGAAAATATGGCTCGCCCAGCGAGTTATATGTCTGAGAACGTCGATTTTAGGCCTCGCTGGGCGAGTGTGAAGCCGCTGGGCGAGAATATCGACCCCAATACGCGAATATGGTTATTTAATCATGTTTCTATAAGAGTATTAGGGGATTCCTCATTTTTTTTACGAATAGAAACACCTTGGGTGCTTGGGAGAGACTCTTGGAGGCTATTAGGGGTGTTGGGAAACTCTCCCTTCTCCTTCTTGAGTCTCCTTCTTCATCCATGGAGGTTTTACCCCTTTTGGGTTGGAGAGGATGATGGGCTACAAAATTGGAGGCGAAGATGCGAATGGGAGGCACAATTAGAGCATGAAGCAGTATTCAAGAACCTTGGGAGAGGGATTGTTTCTACTTTATGGTTCCAATTTCTTCCCTATTCTTCAATTTTGTAAAACCCTAGGTTCTCCACCATGGAGAGCAATTTCTATTTGTTGAGATTAGATGTAAAACATTGAATTCTTGTGTAAAATTGTATTGTTAATTTTATGCTTTTCCAATTCATGTTAGTATTTGATTTCTATGCTTAATGCTTGTTGTGGTTTAATCACCCATGGCTTGTTTGTGGTTCTTGAGGTGTTGGGAAACATCTTTAGAACCTAGATTTGAAATTAAATACCCAATGGATGCTTGCATCTAGGAATAGAACTTGGTTCATTAGTAATCTTAGATTCTTGAAATTAATGCATGATTTCACTTGTTGAGGATTCAAGAAATTGAAACTTGATGAGTAATCATAGGCTCAAAGGCTCTAGGAATAGGATTTAAGTATTCTTACGAATTGATTTTAACATGAATATGGAATTGGGATAATTTAGAATGCATGAGAATGAAATGGTTGAAGTCTAATCTTGACAAATTGTAAATACACTATGTTTATTTCTTATTGCACACCAACTATATCATAAAATACAAAAAGAGTTTTCATTGTGTTTGTGTGAACTTTGTGTCTAATTGAGTTGTGAATTGCGAGAGTTGTCATGCGTTGCACAAGTCCCTTGGGAGAGAACGATAAAAATACTTATTACTTGTTATGTGCAACCGGTGCACTTGCTGTGTTGGTTTTTCACTAACAATAGCATAGATGATTTAAAAAGCTTTAAATGGGAGAAATTTAAATAGTTTTCCTTTTCTTATAATAATTGATCATTTCGGAAGGTTTATCTTTAACGACTTAAAAATTTGGGTTCCATTATTAATGAGCCCTCCACACAGTTCTTCCCTGAATAATTTTGGAATGTATAATTCCTTCTATAGTTCAGGTTTTCAGTCGTATTAATGTTATATCTAAGTCAGTTTTTTACTATTATTTTATTGTTTACTAGCAGTGTCATTTCATGACTACTTTATTCTCTTTATTTTCAGTTGTTCGTAGTTACTAGGAGGTTACACTGTTTTGTAACTGTCAACAACTACAAACAACTAAACAATAAAATGAAATGCACTGTTAGTACAAAATTAAATAATAATAAAAAACTGACTTGGATATAACATTAATAGTTGGACAACAAAAATAAATAACATCGCATTATAAGAATTTGGAAACTACCATAACCTTTGATTGCATAGAAATGTTGCAACAGTTATTTCTCTAGATTTCAGTCATGAGCATAGAATTTCTGCAATTTTGAGATTGTTTCTTCTTTAGACCTATTTTTGATGCTATTAGGAAAAGAAAGGAGGATAAAATGCTGGGGAATTATATTGATAAAATGGAAATTATATTAAAAAGACAGATACGAGGTCCTAAAATAGAAGCTAAGTTCAAGAAAGTGAATGAAAAACCGTAAGGAACTCAACCTGTCTTCTTGGCTCAAAGCGTATTGTCAAAGTATGTACAAGAAAAGGATCTAACACTGGATCATCTGGTTTCACTGGACGGAACGACGAAAATGGTACTCTAACCTGTCATAGTAATACAGACAGGAGACATGAAAGTTTCTAAAAGTGATGGAATTTCAAAGCGGGATAGTGAGAAATGAGAATCATAATTTGTTAAAAGGAAAATGATTCTTACCCTACAAAATCCCACTTTTGTACTAATTCTTGCAAAATACAATCTACTCTGACTTGGATCTGCTGAAGGACCAGCTTCTAGAATCAATACATAAGATCTTCCATTGCCACCAACAGAGAGAACCAGACCCTCATACCTATCATTATAGATAAACTAATTACGCGTGAATGCACTTAGAACTTCCAAATTTTAGCAAAGTAAAATTATACAGAAAATTTTGGATGGTTATCTTATCCACAACAGTCATCTATCCAATTTTCCATACCTGTCAAGAGTATAACCTAATGGTAGGGAAAGCTTTTTTGATAGTTCCACGTAGCCACCTCTATTGAATACATACCCTGAGCTCAATATGAAGATATGTGAGTGGGTAAGAGTTGTTGGCTACTCAAAAAATATAAGGAGCTAAAACAAAAAACAACAGAGCATGTATATTTTGTGAACTGATAAAGGCTATTTTATTGAATGATATCAAGCATCTAAATTTAGACAGAAAAAAAGGAAATATGCAGAAACTAACCACTACGTAAACATAATTTATGGGAAAAATGCCTAAACATGTCACATGTAGAGACATAACAAAATTCTAAACAATAGCACAAAAACAATCATATTTGTCTATTTCCTCATTGTAGATTGGTTCAATCCTATTTTTGGTGGCATCATCACTTGGATCTTGAGCATCCTGCAAAGATAAATATGGTAATGACAAAGGGAAAGCTCCTCTGCTTCAAGTGCTTTCTCCCACCTGAAGCATAATGCTGACAGAAAAGGATTATGTTTTATGAAAGGTGACATCCACAGTGATATAGACATGACGGCTCTTAGTATGATAATATTTGTACCCTTTTTCTTTAGTATGATAACCAACAAATAAACAACTAAGAGCTCTAGGATCTAATTCATTGTGATTAGTGAACAATGACAGAAAAGGATTATGTTTTATGAAAGGTGACATCCACAGTGATATAGATATGACGGCTCTTAGTATGATAATATTTGTATCCTTTTTCTTTAGTATGATAACCAACAAATAAACAACTAAGAGCTCTAGGATCTAATTCATTGTGATTAGTGAACAAAAGCAGAATATCCAAATACTTGATAAGGTAGATTTGACACTATAGTAGAGGCAATAAATAACAAAAAAAAAAACTCAAAAAGACTAATGTTATTTAAGATACAAGTGGGTAACCTAGTGATGAGGTAGGCTACAATTAGCATAGTTTCTCCCCAATAGGCTTTAGCAAAGGAAATCGGAAAAAGTAGGGCTCTAACCACCTCTAGAAGATGATGATATTTCCTTTTTGCAACTCCATTTTGTTATGGAGTGTTAACACATCTTAGTTGATGAAGAGTACCATCACGAGAAAAAAATTTGGACAATTCATATTCAGTACTATTATCAGACACAATTCTTTTGATATTTTTTCCAAATTGAATTTGGACAAGACAGCAAAAATTAAAAAAAAAATTGAAAACCTCAAATTTACTTTTTATCATGTGTCCATGTGACACAAGTACAATCATCAATAAAAGTAACAAAACATTTTGCTCAAGAAATAGATTCTAAAATAGGTCCCCAAATATCAAAGTGAATCAAGTCAAATGAGAAATTACTCTTTTTACTAGATACAGGATAAGATGCATGATGATGTTTTGACAATTAACAAATATCACATTTAAAAGACTCAAAAGACTTGGTAGTGAACAAATGAGGGAATAGTTATGTTATAAGGTTGAAGGAGGAATGCTAGAGTCTTTTAGGATGAAGCCATATTTGGGAATTTGTCCACCTTTTTTATGTTGCTTGTTAGCTTATAACATTTGTTTTGTTTTTGTCATATACAAATCATTCTGCTACTTAGCAATTAAAAATATCTTCCTCATGACAAGGACCTCAAATACACAAGAACAGACAAAAGTTACTGAAGAGTTCAAATCTTTTGTAGGCTTTTGTATAAAGAAAAGACTATTGTTTAGTTGTGGGACATATAAAATATCTTTTAATAAAATAAATGATTCTAAAGTAATATTCCCATATCCACATATGGGTACATTATCACCATTTCAACTCTAATGAGTTGTCCTGTGATCATCTTGACATATGAATTGAAGAGCAATGGTAAAAGTGTCATGTGATCAGTTGCTACTGAATCAAGAATCCAAACAACATGAGAGAGGGCCGATAGTATTGAATGTACTCGTACCTTTCTTATCTTTCATAGTTAGGGTATATGATCTATAGGATTTAGTCATTGATTCAATCATTGTTCTCAAATGATCATGTTCCTCTCTAAAAGCTTCCATATTAGACATTGAAAAACACAACAAAGAGATAATAGAGACTCAGCTCTTATCACACTTTGATTCTTAACAAAAAAAGATCAGCAGAACCAAATCAAAGTCAAGTGAGATGCCACCCCTTGGGTGCTCAAAAGGTCTCGACAACCCTATCTATGGCGGTGATGGGTCAAGCATACCTTTCTGGCCCACCACTAACCTCAATGACAATGGTTAACAACAGAGGTGACGGCAGTTAACAAGGGAGCAGAAACAGGACTCCTAAAATTGGGAACTTTGATACCAACTTGAACTATGTAAGAAAATAAATAATTATTTTATTATAGTAGTTACATCAATAACATTCTCATGTCTATTTGTAACAACCAAAGCTTCTAAAAAAGTAATAAAAATATATTGAAATGAACAGGAAGATTCTAAGGATATTTTTTCCTTATTGCTTTGGTGATATTGAGAATATTTTTTATGCTAATAATATGCTATTTACAACACTGTTCATCATTTATAACTTTTCCACAATTTCTTGTCTGGCCAGCTGTTTTACCACCAAGGGTCTGCGAGCGAGTATTGTTTATGCCATTGTTTCTCCAGCAAGTATTGTTTACCGCCAATGTTTTTCTAGTGAGTACTGTTTACTAACGATGTTTTGCAGGCAATTATTGTTTATCGTCATGCCCTCTAACCATTTTAACAAGCTTGACTCATATGATATATATGTTCCAACTTGAAGGAAAGTGTCTAAATTTATGAATTGAAACAACCAAGCATATAGAAAATTGATGGTCACTTTGACAAAGAGAATTCATGTCAAGGAAATATCTACTACCTTTGTCATTATTTACATTGTCAGTTGACTCACATGATTACTAGGTCTCTCACAAGTCTTGTATTAATGTCATTTGTAACAAGTTTGTCTCATATGATACATATGCTCTAACTTGACAGAGAGAGTTAGAGATATAATTTGATTATGTTAGAGACATGATTTGATTACATTAAATAGGGACATATGACTTGATAGGGAAATATCTAATGCCATTTTGTTAATTATTAAAAAATTATAAGATGCTAAAATAAAAGCAATGCATGCATGTTTTGTGAATTGACACAGGCTATTCCACTGAATGATATGCATCTGAATTTATACAAAGGAAAACAGAAATATGCAGAAGACTAGCTGCAACTTCACAAGCATAATTTAAGGAGCAAATGCCTAAAACTCTGTTACACCTATAGCTTGTAATCAAAATCCTAAAAAATAGCATAAAATCAGACTTTCAAAAATCTGTTGTTTTAGCTACGGGTCATTCAATTTAACAAAGCTAATAATATGCAGAGTTCTCAATCATATGCAACAAATATTGTAAACCTGTTGGTATGGTTCATTAATATCCACCAGATATACCTGAAAAAACAGCATCTCCATTCTCGGTGAACTCAAACTTGGCATCCATACCACCATCATATTTTGTGGCAAGTACATCTTGGAAGTAAGTTCCTTGACGAACGTCCCATCCATGCAATGAAGATTCAGATTTGAATTTGGCAATCAAGAGCTTACTTTTGCTGCTTTTCCCAGCCCGTGATTGTGCCAATTTGTTATTGTGATCCTGAAATTAAGTCCAGTTTATTTTTTACCAGGCAGCGTGGGTCTGTGTTAATACGTTAAAAGGCATTTCTATATATCTAAATGAGAGTGGGATTTGTCTAGATTCTAACTTTATAATTTTCCTTTCACGAAGGCAGGAATACAAAGTCGCGCTGTTTTTCCTTTTCTTTCTTTAATGTCTGTGTAGAGAAAGTGTGGAGACAAACCTGAAATGCTTTGGTTAGATTATAAACTCCTCGATGATCAACCCTGAAGAGATCCCCAGTGATAGCAGAGCGTGCAGTGGCACAATATATTATTTTGTTGCAACCTTCTACGGCAGCTTTGACAGTGGTGGGATCACCAACATCTCCAATAACTATCTCTACTGACCTTGGAAGCAGGTCTACCACCTCTTGATCTGCTTTCCTTACCAAAGCCTTCATTACAGAAAAAAAAATAAAATCAATATCTTAGACCAGTTTATATTGATCAGCCATTTCATTTCAAGCAACAATTGACTGCCTCGTTTGTTTATTGTTTAACGAGTTTCGTCTAGTTTAGTTTATTATTTAATAACGAGGGCCATAATGATAAACTGAACTATAAATAGAGTACTGAGTAAAGGCAGGGCACCTTTACAGAGTAACCCCTGAGCATGAGCTTTCGAACAACGATGCGACCGATGCGGCTAGTGGCACCAACAACGAGTACAGTAGTATTCTGAGCGCCAGGGATTGCGAACTCGCACATGGGTCCTTCGCGAACGAGAAGGGCATCGAGAGCCTCCTGATCATCGGAGCGGATTGTCCTAGAAATCTGACCCAATCCCGAGAACTTTCTCCAAACTTCATCGAATAACTGCCGCGATCTTCGACCCAGACCCACAGGGTTGACGTCATCCAGGCTAAGGGACATGGGTGGTTGTTGCATCACACGCTGCTGCTTTTGTACCTCGTCTTCGCCCACGTCGCTGTCCTTGCCTGTATTTGGATCAGCAGCCCTGGGGACTAGCATCAAAGGATACTTCCGTGGATGAACGTCATTGAAGAACAGAAAACGTTTCATTTTTGAGAAAGGAATTGATCCTCGAATGTCCGAGGAAAGTCTGCACTGTGTCTGTGAGTAAAAGCTGCTATTAGCTGCTGTTGCCGACGCTGTGGCGTTCATGATTTAGCTATTACGGCTGAAAAACCAAACTCCGTTGAATGTGCTTCCACAAAAGCTTTAAAAGTGCGTGCATGCGTACCAGAAGACTCCAACTAGTTTGTTTTGGCTTACATTGGAACCAGAAAATGTGAGTGGCCCGTGTTTCTTCTGTATGAGCATTAGCAATTGGACTTCGCGTTAATACGTTAAAAGGCAGACACGTAGACCTGGGAAGGAATAACTTTGACCACACAATTTTGGATTGGATTATACCGGGAAAATCGAGAACTAAGTGCTTCCACGTCGTCCACCACTTCTCTCTTTTCCTCTGGCTGGATCTGAGAAATTCTTCAATCCATGCTGTGGCCTTACAGTTTTATTTTTTAAGAAAATATGATGATGTATTTCATCCTATTTTTAATAAAATTATTTGTTTATTATTTTTAATTAATATTTTTAGGATAATTATTAAAAACTAAAACTTATGCTAACGGGATACATTATAAAGAAACTTAAACAATTATATTTCTATTACCATTTACTATAAATATCATAATATTTTATTAAAATGCATTGATATCGTAAATATTTTAGACAAAATGCTTAATTCTAGCATGTTAATTTACTTTTTGAGATATGTATTAAGTTTAAACATTAGCTCTCCATTAGATGAGACAATCTGAGATAAACAAAGGGGATCATTTTGTTTTTAAAAAAAGAAATACCACTTTGATAAAAAAAAAAATTGACAAACTGATGTGGCTTTTTGTTACTTTTTTATTTTGTTCAAATTTTCATGGATTCAAAAGCGCAATAGCTCTTTCACTTTCACTTTTGAAACTCTTATAACTCTCTCGCTCTTTTTTCTTTAGCTCCGTGTTTTGTTTTCTCAACACTTTTTTTGTAGTCTCGTGCTGCTTCTCCTTCTTATTCTTCTAATGCAAACGTTGCTCTTTGTCCCTTTCTTTCGCACATTGATTCCAGGATTTTATGTTTTCTTGTGATTCTGCCTTTGTCTGTTGTTATTTATTCATTGTTGACGAATATGATATTTCATAGTTGTAAACCAGAATATACGAAAGCAGAACATTGGATATTGTATATGGTATTTCATTAGATTTATGAAATACCATACATCCAATGAAATAAAACGCATGAAAACAAGATATATGAAAATCCTAAACTTAAGAAAAACAGAACATGACTTTAATAATAACAAAATGAAGAAAGAACGAAAACTTATTTACAATATTTCAAATCGGAATGCTGGAAGAATGAAAACGACGTCACACACACTCGTCAACAATGAATAAACAACAACATAACGAAGGTACAATCACGAGAAAACATCAAATCCTGGAACCAATGTACGAAAGGAGGGACAAAGAGCAACATTTGAATTGGAGGAATGAGAAAGCAGCGCGAGACTGCAAAAAGAGTGTTGAGGAAAGCAAAACACAGAGTTAGAGAAAAAAAGAGCGAGAAAGCCATAAAAGTTTCAAAAGTGAAAGTGAGAAGAAAGAGCTATTTCCCTTTTGAACCCAACATGAAAATTTGAACAAAATAAAAAACAACAAAAAGCCACATAAGTTTTTCAATTTTTTCTTGTCAAAGTAGCATTTCACTTTTAAAAAAATGTTATAGTTTTTTAAAATGATATTAGTATTTTTTTTTTCACGATGATAGTAATCTCGGTATATTAAAGTTTAGCGGATACGAGTATCCATGAGTATGGATACTATGATACTCGTATTTGTCTCGTTAACATGCGAGTATAAATAATACCCGTACCCGTTATCCGCGAGTATCCAATTTTAATATTCATTTCCTATTCGTTGTGATTTTATCTACGAATAACTGCGGATATGGATTCTTTTAACATCCCTATATATTACTAATGTTTATTTAATTTTTTAAGTAAATTAATCTTAATAAACATTTATTATTTAATATTTTATTCTACTAAAATTAGTTAAAATATCGAAAAACCTTTGTTATTGACCCATTAATCAATAATCCACTTTAATTTTAGTTATTTAGTATAGGCTTAAATACCTTTTTGGTCCTCATTTTCATAGTGTTTGTTGCGGATTGTTTTCATTTTGACAGAATGTTTAAAATGATCATCATTTTTACCGAATGTTTAAAATGGTCCTCATTTTCGCAATTCGTGTTTTATTTGGTCATTTTCTGTAACGCCGTTTAAATAATTAATGGAGCATTGTACAGGTGACACGGTTTGTATTAGGGTGTGTTACGTGTACTGTACAGGTGGCTAATTAAGTTATTTTTTTCAATTTAGGAGAAATTTTACAATTAGGGAAATTTCTTCATCTTCGTCTTTCTTGAGCTTGGAATGAAGTGGAGAGTCAAACATTGTACTGCATTTTGACTTTTCTTAAACTTCGTTCAATTTCACTTTTGTCAAACATTGATGTAGTGCATTTTGATGAGGATGAATTAATGTTATGAATTTAACTTCTTCCAGACTTACATCAATTTAATTTTTCTCAAGCTTAGATCAATATCACTTACTTCAATGCTCAGATTAAGATGTCATTTCGAACATGTTGGAACTAATATCAACTAATCAAACTAATTCATTTCTTCATTTAACAATAGTACAAAACAGATTGGACTTTAAAATCATTAATCTGCCTCATTTGTGTCATGATGATGACATCTTTTCATCAATACCACCATTTAAAAAAGTTGCAGCCACATTATTGGAACCACCACTTTGTAAATCAATAAACCAAAAATTAAAACCAATTTATTATTAACACAAAAATAAAAACAGATTGTACCCAAAATTTTCTACCAATATTTTTTTAGAGTTCTTGACATCCTTAAAGCTGTACAGATCGGGTCATTTCTCGTTGAACCACCAACAGTGCACGAAGTGATACAACACGGTTGCCTCCAACGATTACAACCAGAGGTAAAGGAAGAAGATTGAGACCGTAACATACCTATATAATGGGATTGCAAGAAGAAGAAGATTGCAGCAACACCAATTGGGAATGGAGGAACAAGATTGTCAAAACTCACCAACAGCCCAAACATTTCTTACCAAAACCGTAGCTCACTTATTTAACCCCAAATATCTAATTACCATACACACATGTACGGTACACGTAACACACTCTAATACAAACTGTGTCACTTGTACAATGTTCCGTTAATGATTTAAACGGTGTTACAGAAAAGGACCAAATAAAACACGAATTGCGAAAATGAAGACCATTTTAAACATTCGTTAAAAATGAGAACCATTTTAAATATTCTGTCAAAAAAAGGACAATTCGCAACAAACATTACGAAAATGAAGACCAAAAAGGTATTTAAGCCTTTAGTATATAAACCCAAATATATAAATAAGAGCGTTGTTAAAAAAAGAATAATATCAATGAGTTCAGATGTGAACGTTTTGTTCGTAAATAATTGTCATAATACATAATGCATTATAAATGAAAACAACCTCGAAAATGATCTTAACCTTAATTCTGGGTCTTGTTTATTTGAAACCATTAATTTAATACTCAACTTCGTCAAACAATAATTGCTTAAAATTGAGTATAATAAGTATGTTCTTTAAAACCTTCTACTCTGTCTAAGTATCAATCTTACATAGCTGACTTTTCTTCAAGTTTATCATACTAAAAAAGAAACTTTTAGATAAATTATTGTTGAAAGGTGATGGAGAACGATAATCATAGAGATTTATTGTATTTGTTTTTAATAAATGCAAAGTAATGAAACATACTAATTTGCAAGATACCTTAACATTTTACATTTTACTTTTCACTATTATGAAGAGATTTGAGAATAACATTTACCATTTTACTTATATGCCCCTCGTTAGCCCTTCCTTCCCTTTTCACCATTGTTGATCATTGATAGAGAAACATGAAGATAACAGTGCACAAGTCAAACTAGTTTACTATAATATAACCAAACTGAATACATTTTAATTAAATTCGATTCCATTTTTGTTATACCCCATTCCAAATTCATGAAAAAAACTTTTATGTATTCATCAAGTTCCATTGCTGTTATATCTGATTGCAAATTCATGATTATTTAATTTTTTTTGTGCTTTAATAAAGAATAAAAACTTCAAATAATTAAATTTTGAAATCAATTATATTATATTTACTTTATTCAAATAATAAATATTATTACAAATGTTTGATTTTTTTTTCGTTAATAAAGAAAAAAAGTTAAAATAATTAATTTTTCAATATAATATTTATTTTATTGAAATAATAAATATTAATAATAATTTTTTTCATCATAATTTTTTTTTAAAATACCATTTTATATTATTTTTAACACCAAAAACAATTTACCAATCTTACTTTATTATTTACAATTTTTTTATTAGTTATATCAATCAAATCATTCCTAAACTTTCACAAATTTTACTCAATCTTACTATCATCTACAAATCCTTTCAAAAGAACATAAATTTCCCCATCAAATCTACCCAAATCAGTTATTTCTCTCCCTCTCAAATCATTCATACCAGAAAAAACACATTTAAAAGAAGAAACTTTAGTCCAAATACTTTTCCTGGAATTTTTGGTTCAACATTAAAAATGGTATTTTAATTTTTTTTAATATATTTTAAATTTTCAAAATCAGTAACTATAATGATATTTTGAAAGAATAACATAGGTACAGTACAAAAAATTCCAACATTAGAAAATCCAAATTCAGAAACCTTAGCTTAAAACACTATGACAAATTCTATTATGCAGATAAATAAAAGAAGGCATTCGCATTAAGTAATTTGAGATTAACTGGAATAAAGAAAATACTAGCAAAAAATGCACATAAAGAGGTAATAGGGTGTCAAAAATGAACAAATTATTTGCATGTGTCTCTCAAATACATAAAAAAGAATCCGATATTTGCACGGTACAAAAATATAAAACTCTTGCAAAGACTCTCCTAAGTCGAATGTAATTTTCTACTTCACTGATTCGAGTAAGAAAGAGGAATTGTTTAACATAAAACCCAAATTCAACTTCAACAGTAAGGTGTGTGACCAAATAAGAAAAGTCTATATAACCTCGAAAAAGCAATCCCTTATTAACTAATTAATCAAACACAAAAGTATCCATCAAAACTCAAGAATAAGAACAATTCTTCATACAGAATCAGAATTACACAATTTTAAAAATTGAAGATATACTATAATTTTACAATTTTACTATTTGCACTCAGATTGATTCAATAACTTATATTCTACAATATACTTTATAGAACGATTAAAGCTTTCACCATGAATGCCCCATTCTTCACATATCATATATACATCTCAAAATAGTAATAGCCTTAAAAATTCACAGAATAGTTTTCATAGCAATAGATCAAACAGAATACTGAAATATAAAATCTACGCAAATGACCTAATCTCATAAAGGAAGCAGAATAATGCATATACTAATTATTTACTTTCATCTTTAAATAAGAGATTCTACAAAATGCATTGAATCTTTAAAACGGTTATAACTAAAAACAACTTGATGCCATCCCCCACCCACAAACATTTGTAAGAAATTTGAGACCTATTTAGACTATAGTACACCCGCCACCGAAGGATGGCAACTAACATAAAACAAGTAATTTGACAAAATCAAAGAATTACCAAATTGGCCCACAAAAACAGAAGCACCGCCAAATATCCCGCCAGACCTGGTTAGTCCTTTGTAGAAGAGGACAGAAGCAGTAATTGGCTGAACTCAGATCTTCATCGGGACAAACATGTTGAGATGGACATGCGCACCTCCAAGGCTACACACATGCACCCTGTGTATTCCATTCACAAACAATGATGCTATCGGAGCACTGGTGAAACTAAGGTATACCTCTGTCCAGAGCATTTCTTCAAAAGTGCCACATATATACAAGTATGAACAGCTCAACCAGCATTGTTAGCAACTTCTGCAGCTCTTTGCCTCATCATTTCCATTACAGCAGCTCTACGCCGTGAATCAGACTGTTGCTGCAACCTCCTTAAATGTTCTTTCAAATCTCTAATTTAACCCAAAAGATCAGAGTTAATACAAACAAGATCTATAAAAAAGTTAACTAGAGAATAATGAAAATGCATGATCCACAAACCTGCAACGTGGTACATGGCATTCAGATTCTTTGCATGCACGAGCATGAAGTTGAAGCAAATACCACATTTTCTTGCAAAGAACACAACCTCCAGAAGCCCGTGTTTTGCAGTGCATCCCATGGCGGAAAAGCCCCTTCACCTTGCGACAATTAGGATACTGACAATGTGCAGAACGACATTGGGATGCATGAACAAGAAGATCAAGCATTTTCCGTAGCTGTAATAAAGAATTCAGTAATATTAGAGATCCTATGTGTATGCAGAAAGTTTTAAAGTCCCCACCAAACAAGGTAGTGCAAAAGAAAGTAATAGCCAACAAACGTTTGGAGAAACAAGAGTCGTCCCAAATGCACGGAAAAATGTAAAAAAACAAATCAGTATACATACTTCTACAAAATATTACACACACAAAACATTACAAGGTAGGGGAACAAAAGCGGGAAAGGTTGAGCTGCAAGATTTATAATAACTATAGATTATAGATAATATGGACAGAAGCAAGCAATTGTTGAAAAAAAAGATAAAATCGTGGTATAATGAAAACAATAAAATGACAGCACTTTTACAACATATTTGAATAGCAAAGATGCTGATACATCTTCACGCTTTTTTTTATAGACTAAAAATAATTAAAAGATTAACAACTGTTATAGTAACTACACAATAGTCAGCTACATAAAGGGAAGAAACATGGGACTTGACTCTATAAAATGCGTGATATATTAGAATTAGCATACCATTTGAACCGTTTACAATATTTTTAAAAATCATCAAACATGAAACTCAACAAAAGTCTTAATTTTCTACTCAAAGACATAGTTTTATCTGAGACAACCTCACTTGGTGGAGATAAGACTTTTTTCGAATGTTTAACTCAATTATAACTTGTTTAGTTCTTACATGTTCCACTGCTTAAAATCCTATCCACCCTCAAATTTCATTACTTGTAAATATAAACTTTATTTGGCATACGATATGAAACAACTGAAATATTAATAGCTTTGATGCTATGTAGACAAAAGAATGGATCCTCTCATATACAAGGCAATATCAGTGTCTATCTCTCAACACAATTTAATGTGATATCAAGAAAAAGGTAGACATGGAATTTAAACATGACTGTCATCATACTGAAATTTGACATGAGAAGACCCATTTTCATAAGAAAGCCCAGAGGAGCTAAAGATAGAATTTTATACAACACCTGCAACACTCGGTGCTGCCTTGCTTCTTTGTTCTGAGCATCACGATCCACCATGGATGGATGATTTGTCAACTTATGAGGATGATCAATACCTCCATCCTTTTGATAACAAGCATTGCATACATCATACTCAGGGCAAACCTCACAGCGCCATCCTTGACCAGTTTCAATGTCAAGATAACATATATTACAAGTTGTCACAAATGCTGGAGCAGTTGGATTGTGAAGATGATAGAGGACCATCATTGATGAATGTTTGGCCCGCCTTAGTGTATCATACTGGTAATGGTTTCCCTGGCAGAGACTGAGAAATGCCTGTCTAGTGTCAAAGAATTCACTCTCAAGAATATCATCTTTGTCCTTTGTATCAGATGGAACATCAGCAATTTCAACCTGTATAATGATGCGAATATAAAAAATTTCAAAAATCACTTATACTCTGACCTACTGCATGTTTGTGTTGTATTTGATAGCTGATTTTGCTTTCAGAGAAGTAAAGAATATAAATACTAGTGTGTTTTTCACTGAAATGTCCTGTTTGAGAGTATCAAATAACTAAAACCAAACCAATTCAATATACCGGATTAAATTTAGAGCTTCATAATGTGTATAGCCACTTAGTTCCTCAAAGCACACTAAGATGATTAACATTCAGGTCCTAATAAAATCTCACAGCAGAGCACAGAGCTGAAGCACTCAAAATTACATGTCAAAATCAGAGTTACTTACTGGATAAAGAGTATGTTTCTCCCTCTGATTAATAGGATGTCTTTCTCTCTCTTCACGCTTTTGTTCTACTTCATAACACCTAAGAACAGGCAAGACTGAACGTGTGACTAGAAAAATTGATTGGAGAATTAGGAAGTGGCTCAGCAAGCAAGGATTGAAAGGGAGAAGAGTCATAGAAAGTTATGTTAACAATAAATATTAATAAGATCATAAGACATGATGTTAAGACGCTAAAAAGTCTGGTATTAAGACAGTATCCACAGCAGTCTGCCAGTTTTAATATTGTCCAACTCTGCAGTAAAACTTTTATAGTGCAAGTCTTATAAAGGATGATGGTGGTAGAAAGAACATCAACGAGTCATTCTGGAGGATATTGTAGAAGATAACAATAAGAGATGCTATGATAAAAAAATAATATATATATATATATATATATATATATATATATATATATATATATAATAAAAAAAAAAAATAATATAATAAAAAAAAAATATATATATATATATATATATATATATATATATATATATATATATTATAAGAACATAAGATAAATAATAAAAGTCTAACAACTTCCACAACAAATAGACATAATTCAAAATTTTCTCTTCTAACAAACTTACTGAAAATATCATACAAATTGTGGTAGAAAGATAGCAAAAACACAGACAAACGGAAAGCCATAATATAATCCAGCGTAAACACATTTGCTCCTGTGTATCAGCATTTTTATTACATTAAAATAATAAAGTTTTAAGAAACTATATAATTTTAAAAGAATGATTTAAAAAAAAATGTATGCAATGGCAATTTTTAAGTGGAGAAGTTATGTAGTTTACCATTGAGGCAAGAGGTTGTGCAGTTACATGTTTTACCGAAGGATAAAATTGTCTAAATAAAAAATGACACCAATAGTTACAAAAAAATGTCTTCCTTCATACAATGGTATAGATAATTACATAGATAAATACAAGAAGTCAACTAGTATCAACTTTACTTCTGAAAGATTTAGTGCAGGAAAAAATTGAAAACAAAACCTAATCTTCCCTGTTTCTTGTACAAATATTTGTAGGAAAGAGAAAGAGTAAAAACATCGAAGCATTTTTGTAATTATTTGTGAAAACTGAAAATGAAAATATAAAACCCTTTCTCAAACCAAACAGACCCTTAACTTTCTCCACGCATCAACCTTTTCGTTCTCCATATAAAGAATATCAATTTACAAGTTGCGATGCTTCTTAGAAGGCCATACTGAACACAACAGAAAAACCTACTCAAAGAACACTAAGCTTACCAACAAAGTAGTCTAGCAAGCATGAATATGACATGGGCATGGATTCATGGTCATTTACTATTCATTGAAGATGACACAATTTTGACACTATGTACAACAACAATTGACACGTATCATGACAAAACCATGGAGATATTATTGAAGAGTACTTACTTATCACAAATCTGATAATTCTTGCACTGGTTGCACACCCAACGGTTACCAGAAACCATTAAGATACAACAGCCAGTACATGCATGCTGCAAATGAACCATAATAAAATCTTCCTTCATTGGGCAAATGGTTTCACCAAGCTGCAGAATAATTATGAATTTTATAAGAAATTAGCAAACATAAGGAACCTAAATAAATATTGATAGTATGGAAACAATATTAATGTTTGAAATATTAGCTACATACTGTGACATATCTAATGACTTTAAAAAACAAATTGGAAGAGATCTCCTTCCCAGGTGAAAAAAACAATGAGCATTATACATGTATAATAGTAAATTACTTTGTGCATGAGGAGCAGGTCCTTCGAAGCATTTCCTGAAAGATCTGACTGACCAGATGCTTTTAAAGCCCTTTTTGTTATAGTCTTTTTAGTTGTTCCCTTTTTATTTTGTTTTCTTCCATCTTCCTCTTGGCGAAGCTGATAAATTAAATCCTCCGCAGCCCCAGGCCAGTAGTCACCATCAAAATATGGTAGTCTTGCAGCAGTGACCTTGGCCCTACATTCACCAGTTGATATGAAGAAATGATCGTATAAGTTGGTGAGATCGACCACAATATTCTCCTTCGAAGCTTTTCTTAACATGGATAGATACCTGAAGAAACATGCTTAGAAATGCCCAAGTTAGAGATGAATAACCTAATCACATTGTACAAGGAAAATAAACAGATAACTTCTTCTCCTTTTGCCTATACAGAAGCTATTGGGCTCACCATTCACGTAGCTTATCAGATTTTGGTGTTTTCTGAATTTCTGGATGGCAATACAAAATATAATCTTCACCCTTCAATGGAGGACAAGCCCATATGTAGCAGCTTGTAAAACCACGTTTCTTGCAATATTCAAGGTATCCAATCTAAAATCAAATAATTTGTATCAAATATAATTTACAAGATAATAATAACCTGAAACTAGAATATTTACAGGGAAGGACTTCAAGCAACATTTTAGTGTTCAAATTTACCAGAATTTCATGGTAAACAAAAGTACGAAGAGCCTCTCCTGTCACTGCTTTAACCTCAGGCCTAAAATACTTCACAGAATCCAAATACGAAAGATACACTCGGCGCTGATTTGGAAATTGACATTCAGATCCAAATTCTTGAACGTACATGCCAAATAGGCAAACTTCCACACCTTCTATCTTCTGAAACAACAAAACTACCTGAAATAGAAAGCTAAGGGTATCAATATTCAACATTAGTGATTCAATTACAACCAGATTGATAAAATCAACTCTCTCATCACCTTTGATTTATATGGAAATTCTGTTGGGTAATTCTCTTCCTGAAAAATCTCCAGAAACCGTGGTTTCACTTCTAACTTTTTGTCGACAGATGACACAACTCTGATAACAAGAGCATCAGCTCCTGGAATCTGATAATGACCAAGTAGATAGAAATAAGTCACAGAAAATCAGCACATGCTAGAAAAGAGTGAAATCATTGATAACCACAAAAAGATTAAAAAAATAATACTAAAATAAACCACCACCAAAACTTTCCATGTAAAAGTGGTCAGTCACATTGATCAATCAATAATGTTATGTTATGAAAACAAGCCTCAGACCTATAAATCCTTGTCAGTGGTTTCGCCCTTTTTTGTTTGGTCCCCCTTTACATCTAGCAATAGAGCTATCTCTCACCCAATTCTCTCCTTAGTATGGCAAGATATTTTTTTATCTAAGATGCTACCCCAACTTTCTTTATAATGCATCCAATCTTATCTATATCCACTCATCCCACTCAACATTCTCATCTCCGCTACATGCATCTGTTGTTGGGTTTCTTCTACCACAACTCAGTTTCATATAACATCACAAGCATTATAGCCAAGGTAGTCAATACCGAGATCTTACATAGGATGGAAAGAGTATGGAAAACATGTAAATGGCATAATAGTAATATGGTTTACTAAATCTGACAATAAAATTACATAGAAATTCATATAAGATAAATAAGATATATAACTGCCAAATTACTAATAACATTTAGATAAACTTATAAATAGCAAATAAAAAGTCATGCATAATACAATTTACAAAATTTAAAATTAAAACCTTACAATTCCAAATATAAATAAAACACATTTTTCTTGGGTAACATATAAAACTTAAAATACCCCAAAAGAAAATAAGTGAACTGTCAATTTCATCCCTCAAGTATAACCCTCTCTCCTAAGTTGTCTTTTTAAGTAATGAAATTACATGAGTGGTTCTTAAGTATTGAATATACATCAATATAATCAGTACGTTGATAAATTTTAATTTTAATAATGTACAAAGGCTAATTTGAAAGAGTTTGCAATACTTGGGGAACTATTCAGTATGATTTCTATTACCAGAGGGATCACTTGTATCACTTACTTCTTCAGCCACTATTTAGGTGAGGGAGTAATACTTCACAGATAAAACAGCACACCAGTTAGACAAGACAAACAAAGGAAACAAACAAAACCCAGTTAAAAAAAAAAAAAAACAGAAGCAATCACACAGAGAAATTGAGTGAAGAACCCAGAAAAGAATAACACAGTTCAACCACAAGATGAATGCAATATTGAGAAGAGTAGATGAGCAGAAAAGTTGAAATGGACGAGGAAGAAGGTTCAAGGATTTTTCCAAGTGGGTGGAGATGAGTACTGTTTTTTCAATAAAGAAACTAGGTTTATTACTTTGCAAAATGCAATCATCTGATTCCACCAATTGCGCACCTAAGGTCATGTGATCCCAACTATCAGGCCCAAAAGTAGTACTCAAGAAAAGGATGGTTGAAAAATGGTATGATCATGCAATCCCATAATCAAGATCAATGTATCAACCATAATAATTATGGTTGCGTAGTGTTAGTGTTGTACTAAGTTGGATATAGATTTTGTTATAAGTGTTTCCTTTTATCAGCTGTTCTTTACAGAGCCCTATTTCTCTTCATTCTCTATATAAAGAGAATCCATGTTTTCCTTTGTACATTTTATCAATACAAAGTTACCTATCAGCTTCTCTTTTCCCTTTCTTCTCTCTCCCTCTCTCTCTTAACTCTAGTAGGTATCAAGAGCTTTGTGATCCATGGATTCAGAAAATAATCCTCCTCCTCCACCTCCACCTGGCAGTGTATCAGTATGTACTGTTTCCTCAGTAGTTTTTGACAAGATTTCTGAAAAACTTGATTACAACTTTGTGCTTTGATGTCAACAACTAGAACCACGCATCAAATCCCATTCTCTTCAACATGTTGTGGTCAATCCCTCAATTCCTCTTCAGTTTCTCAGTGAAACAGATCGAGATAGTAATCCAGCCTATGTTTCTTGGGAACAAGATCAGATATCGTTGTCTTTGCAGCAATCCACTATATCAAGATTTCTTTCGTGTCTTCGCTTTTGATATCTAAAAGGGACTCTATTACATGGTCTTTATCTTACTCCCATGACTTTTGCCTCTCCTTTTCCCTTACAGGCTTTCTATGAAGCATACTGGGCTATGGACCCTAATGATTGTAGATCCACCTCTGGTGCTGAAATTCTTCTTGGATCAAATTTCATTTCCTGGTGGTCTAAGAAACAAGCAGTTGTGATTAGGTCTAGTGCAGATGCAGAGTATTGCAGTCTTGCTCAAACAACTTCTGAAATTCTATGGGTTCAAACTCTTCTTAATGAACTAGGCATATCACATTGTGCTCCTAGAATCTATTGTGATAATCAAAGTGCAATCGCCTTAGCTCATAATCATGTTCTTCATGCTCAAACCAAGCACATGAAAATTGATCTTTTCTTTGTTCGTTAAAAAGTTTTGTCCAAATATTTACATGATCAACATATCTCTGCCCAAGTACAGTGGGTTAACGTTCATACCAAACCTCCCTCTCCTACATGTTTTCTGTTTATTAGGGACAAACTCGAAGTGGTTGCTCTTCCTGTTAATCATCACCCACCTTGAGTTTGTGGGGGTGGGGAGCGGCAGTGTTAGTGTTGTATTCCGTTTGATATAGTTTTTGTTATAGGTGTTTTCTTTTTGTCAACTGTTCTTTACAGCCCTGATTCTTTTCATTCTCTATACAAAGAGAAACCTTATTTTCCTTTGTACATTTTATGAATACAAAAGTTACCTTTTCAGTTTCTATTTTATCTCTCTCTCTCTTAACTCTAATATGTAAATTTTTCACTTTAGCTTTTTGTCATCAATAATACTCAGAGAAGAGCACTCACCCAACTACCCAGTATTGCACAATTTTCATCACCAACTATTTCTCCATCCAAGACATTTAAATCAAAGGTATGGATCCAAGACATTCAGAATGGTAGGATTGATACTTCTGCTAAACTTATATTCATATATTCTACATTACTTCTACTGAAATGAAAGCCTTATACTTCCAAAGCTTGTCTCCACATCCGAACTTTATTTGATGATTTCTGCTCTAAACTCTCCAGGTAGGACTATATAATTTGAATAGAGTATGCGTCTAGCAATGGCTATTGGATAGCACAACAAACAGATCCAAGGGTCAACCCTTCATTTAATACTTCAGTATTAAAATAACAATGAAAGAGCTAAGATATACTAAATGTATTAAGTTATGAAATAAAAAATTGAACAAAACATATCTCTGCCAACCATAATACGAATCACCTCATCATAACTTTTTCCTTGAAGTCTTGCCCTTTCCTGTCTTTCTTGCTTTAGCCGTCTAAATAATCGTTGTTCTATGTGATCACTAAGAATAGTTCTTGGTAAATCCTTGGCACCAAGAACAGCATTTTGGGGTAAGGGCTTGCGCTCTCCTCTTTCTACCTCTTGAATATAGCAATTAGGGCAAGTATATTCAGCTTGTCCACCATCATTTCTTCTACCATTAAATAAGGCACAAATTTGATGTTGCCATGCTTCACATTTATCACATTGAACCCACTGCACACAAAGCACAGATGGTTAATTCAACAAAAAATTAACTGAACAACAAAATGATACAGGCAAACATAACACACCCATTCCTCAGTTTCCTCATCATTCTTCTTCTTTTCCAATCTTGACTTGGCAATAGGAGTCCCATCAACAATTATGTTCTCTGTACGAGCATCATTATAGCATGGAATGCAAAAATAATGTCGTGTGTCACCAGTGCCTGTGGTGTAATACATATTATTTCGTTTGATGCGAACCCCACAAGTTGTGCAATAAATAGGTGGTGGCTCAAAGGTAAGCTTCTCTACAGCACACAATTGACACGAATTCTCACTCATTGAATGCTCCATTGCTTGATTCTTCTCTGCTTTTGACTTGCTCTGTCACAAGAAAAAGTTATTATGCCAACATGTGGAACATACCACATTGTGTAAAACATACCACATGAACAATCAAAAACTAGTAAATGTTTATAAAAGGATAAAGAAAATAACACAACCTAAGATGTTAAAAAGTGAGAACACAAAAAAGATTAAGTCAGCAGTCACGAATGACCATATATTTGAACTAACCACTTCAGCCGAATACTTAGATAAGAAAATATAATGGTTAAATTAGTCTTTACGGTTTATTGTTCACACAATAATAAGAAAATAGCATTTTATGAAGTTAAATAAAAATAGTATAAATCAAGATTATGGACTACTTAAATGGTAGGAAATTAGATTTCCACAGAAATGACCAGATAAGATGGATAAAAGATTCAAGTAATGGAACAGATGATAGGCATCTCATAAACATCAAAAGATTCAATTAGTGGAATATATGATAGATGTCTCGTGCACAAAAATCAGTAGCCCATAAAAAAGGACTGTTTATCAGACAGACAGCAAAAGGGTATTAAGTATGCAAAATAGGTTAATAAGGAATCTATGTTCTCTCGCTTAAGAATAGTTCAAATTATTTCCAGCTGATACATTTGGTTTGGAATCCACCGTTGCAGCCCATGGTAATGCCATGGCGGGCATCCCTTCAATTATTGCTTATGGTAGTTCCATATCGCCACCATTTAACAACTTTACTGAATTCACAAGGCTTTGGTCAGATAAAATAGGGCATATTGTTGGATAAATATGCTTCCTACATTGTTTTTGGTAGCTAGACCTGCCTTCGTATATAATTTTATCAGTCTCTTCATGTTTCAGTACATGCTTCCTTTCAAGGAATCCCATTGGAAGTTGACAAGAAAAGGAATACTAACTATACCGTTTTCTGTACTTTTCATGTATAATTCTTAAAATAAAAAAGTTCTGGTGTTGTAAGCCAAAAATATATTCTCGTTGTCTCATTTGATTTTGAGTGTTTACATGGCAACTAAAGTTTCTTTAAACTAGTGAGTTCCGCAGTTATTTCTGCTCTTTAAGTAAAGAACTCACAATTAAACCTGAGGTCACTGAAGAATTACACGTCTGTTAAAATACTTAGATGAAGTCCAGATCATATTTCAACCAACAAATAGGAAGTCAGTGTATTGACAGAGGAAAGTAAACTGGAACAGGTTTCCAGTACACTAGTACAGATAAAGTAACATTGTTTAAATAAGGAATTAAATTGCACATGCCACAAAATACAAAGACTTACCTGACCAACCCATTGCCTGAGGCCAGTGATATGTTCCCTCACTTGCTCCGGAGTAAATAACTCAGTTAATGAGACTCCCTTTATTTTTGGCTTACCAGATTTGGTTCCAGTTGGAATGTCAGATGTCTGCACAACATTTTCTTGCAGGTCTTGTCCAGTTTCTTTCTCAGCTTTTATATTTTCAGGCCTAGCTAAACTAGCAGGTTCTTCACATTTAACAAGTTCAGCACTAGGCGTTTTATCATCAGCATTATTGTTATCCATTTGCATCTCACTAAGCTTTTCATGTATCACATTTGCAGGAGCTTCGGCCTTAACTTCTGTAAATTCGGGTTTAATTGAGATAGACTTCTCAGCATTGGGATAGGGTTGTGGTTGAGACTGAGCATCCCTGGAAACAAGAGATTCGCAATTTCCAATAAAAGATGAAGCAGAATGGTCATTTTCAGGATAAATGGCCTGGGCGCAATGCTCAATCTTTATACGTTTTATAGATGGATGGAGGTCCTCGGAAGTTTCAACAACTAATGGAGGCTTTGAGATCAATCTTGGTGATGTGCCTGCAACGCTGTAAGGCTTACTGGATCCAGTCACTGCAGTTGGCAAGCTTGATTCAGGTTCCGGCCGAATCTGAGGCTTCAATTGAAAAGCACGTCGACACTTTCTCACAAAAACACAAACAGGACAACCTAGATCCTTGCAATTTACGTAATGAATAAGTAACTCCTTTGTATGATGGCAACGAGGATATGGACAATGGCGCAGCTTGCATCCATCTATGTGCTTGCATAGCATCTGTGCAATAGAACAAAACCTCTCTTTGCATCGTCCTTCAGGGGCAGAACATCGCTTAGCATGAAGTAGAAATAAAAGCCACCTCTGTTGATTCCTGTGCGCCTTATTTGTAGCAATTCCAGATTCCAGCTGCTCAGCCAAGCCTCTAGAAAGAACATTTCTAACAATAATAGATCCATCGGATGATAAGTTATTGCATTGAGCTTCATCTTGTCCAGATATTCTCTGATGAAAATCCACGTGAAGATGTTGATCATGTGAAATACTGTCAGGATCTTGTGATTGAGGCCATTGGTTTAGAATCACAGATTTGGATTGCACCCCGACGCTAAAATTATTTTGAGACTCTGCAGCCAATTGATGTTGGTGCAACATTTGTTGTGAATTTTGAGGTGTTGATGATGATAAATCATGGTGACCAGATGGAAATGGAAGATGTTGAGCACCCCTAGAGCAATCTTCAGATGAGTTCTGCTGAAACGGACTCTGCATCTCAGATATATGAAACTGTTCAGAGACACGAGAGTTGAGCACTTCTTTGCGGTGTTCAATTCCAGGCTCAGGCTTCACTCGGTTTTCTAGATTGGGAGAAAGCTGAGACTGACTGAATGTGTCACTGTTGACCACATGCTGATTTTGCATAGATTGAAATTGCTGCAGCGCATACTGATCTGGCTGTTGCAATTGTTGAGACCTTTGCTGATATTGCTGTTGAGAATGCAGAAAACCCTCTCTTGAAGTCAATGAAGTCTGAAAATTCAACTTTTCTAACTGGTTAACTTGTTGAGACTTTATATGAGCAGCCTGCTGCATACCATGCAAATTCGAGTGACCACTTAACAATGTGCTAGTTTTGGGCACAGATGATAATTTAACAGAACTAGTGTTCTGATTGTTCACCATGGGCCCAGAGGATGTCGCAGACGTATAACAGTTTCCAGAAGGAAAATTGTCAACATTGTTTAATCCATATCCATCACCTGATAATAATATTGTCATTCTTTCTGAAACATGTCAATTTTGAAAGTAAAAAATACAGAACATGCAATATGTATACAGACACATGGATGTGTATACTCAAAAAAAGTAACATAGTCCTGAAACGTTATGAAGCTTGATACAGGTGCCGGGGTCGCAGGTTAAGGTCCTAGGCTCATTCCATGATAAAAGAAAATCAAAAGAAGTGAGAAAAATATTACCTTGCACCACCGGTTTCTGACTTTGATCAAAGTGCTGGTGCAACTGTTTTGGGGAATTGGCATAAGTGGAGGCATAGCTGTCAGAAGAAGTGCCAGGTTCGTTTGCAACCTGTATATTGTTTCCAATCAAGCCTGAGCCACTATTTATAGCACCATTTGAGTTTGTAAATGGCTTCTGTAATAAACCAGATCTCATTCCAATACCCATTTGACTGTTGAGATTCTGCAATACATGACTATTTTGGCCACCAACAATCTGCTTCTGCTGCTGAAGTTGTGATAGTGGTACCATAGTAGACTCTACACTGGAAAATGCACCTCCATTTGTATTAGAATCTATGTTCATGTGTGAGTGACTGCTGCTGACTGAGAATCCAGGAGTGGGAATCATCTGGCTAGCAATTCTCTGCACCCCCATTGATGAAATGTTCCCCCCTGAGGCAACAGAAAAGCTGGTAGAAGACTGCTGATAACCATTAGACAAACCTGCAATACATAGACTCTAAAATGAAGGACAAGAAAATAAAAGTGTAAGGATTGGTGAAGAATGATAATACTCTAATATTACCATCAAATCTATTTAAGGTACTGCCAAGCATGCCACCAGCTGGTAACATGTTTACACTATTGAAAGATGTTGATGCTATGCTATTACACCCGCTGGCATAAATCATCGAGGCATCCACAGAAGATGCAACCATCATGCTTGAATTTGGAGCATGTGACATACCAGGGGTTGGTATCATTGTACTGATCGGAGAAGAGTTAACAAGCTGCGGATAGTGTTGGTTTTGATTATTCATAGATGCTCGTCGAAGGAAATTTGATAATCGACTCTCCAAAGTATCCAAGTTCATGTAATCCTCCTGAAAGGTATGTCCAAACCGTTGACAACACAAATAGTATTCAAATTAAGGAAGAAGTTTCAAGGCTCCATGTGTTTACAATTAAGATCCTTCCAAATATTGGGAACTGAAAAAGAAAAATAACGTGAAGACCAGTAGAAACCTTAGATCGGGCAGCTTTTAACATGCCCTCCTCCAAGCGCTTCGCAAGATCCTTAAGCTTCTTTCTCTGGACATCTGTAACTGGCTGCTGTTGTCGTTGCAATAACATATCAAATCTGGAAGGTAAAAAGAAAAAACATCTACTGATGAGAATGAATAAAAATACTATAGTAGTTTATCTTTTTGCATACATGATTATTATTATTATTTAAGTCAAAACGTCAAAGAAGGAGGGGGAAATTGGAACATAATTGAGACAGAAAGGCAGTAATCTAATTAACTTAATGGCATATGCACTGCAGGCATCCCACAGCAACTACTTTTTAGAGTAATCTAGCCATTAAACCATAAATTATGAAGAAGCATCAGTGTGACTGAATGTTGTCAAGCACGTTGAAAATGCTGTTTCACACACTGCAGATGCTTAAACTCTCAATAAAATTATGAAAATGTTAAATTAAATTATTTTAGTTAAGCTTAAATATTCAATTAGGTAATGCAACAGAGCCACAAAGAATTTCTAGCACATAAAAGAAAATCAATCATAATATAATGATCGAGTGTCAAATATATTAGTTTCCTTTCACTTCTGTTTTCAGAAATTTGCAACTATTAATTTTCTTTATGAACCTATCAATAAATTGGCTTGTACTGTGGAGTTTATGCTATCATCTCGGTAGTCAATCTCCCAAAAATGTCATCTGTACTTCTTATATATAGACAAAATTCCCAAGAAGAATCAACGAAGTCAGGTTACCCACTAAAAGTGTTCAATTGAACAGATAAAAAAAAAAAATACTTACATCTTCTCTTGAATAAAAGTGCGAGCTCTAGGAAATTCAGGATCCATATTAATTGTTGACCGGGGAACACCCCCTAAAGGTGGCATCTGATGAGCGAGTGCATTCCCATTCAGCTGGGTCAGTCCAGACAACTGAGACCCGGGTTGATTAGGTACCTGTCCTGACATCTCCCCCGGAATATGTGCTTGCAGTTTCATCTTTTACATATCTTAAATATCTTACAGGATTCCTCCATCAGCTAGCTCATCATCCCAAACAGAACCCTGTAACAACAACTTCAATGTAAATTAACGGATAAAAATTAACTAGTGGGATGACGAAAATGAGATAGGAAAAGCCAATATTATAAAGAGCAGGTAAAGGAAATAGATGTTGAATGCATGCAACCTTTATTAATTTTCCTAAATTCTATCAACCAAAAAAAAGGGTCTACAAAATCACGCTATGTGGATCCCCTAGTGCTTGAAATTGATAACTGGAAGATTAAATTGATATTATACAAATTCAATCAAACATTACTACTGCAAGAAACCCTAACTACCGATTCGAATCAATAAATATATGTTAAGGAACACGGAAACCCTAATAGATTGATGGGTTATACAACGAACTTAAAACGCTGAACCATCGAGTACATACCAAGCACGAATTTGGTCTCGCAATATGGAATTGGAAAGGAACCCCAAATTATCAACGGCGATTCACGATGTTTTTGCCGTGGAGAAAGAGAAAGGTCGGTGACACCCTCTCCAATCAAAGGCACGTGCGGAATTTGCCAAGAATGAACTATAATAACAGAAACAAGAAGAATTAACAAATACATAAATAAATAAATCATAATTCGAAAGAGAAGAAACTAGTTAAAATCCTATTTTGTTCTCTGACTTTTATAAAAAATTCAACTAGATTGTCACTTTTATTTAATTTAATTTAATTTTTAAATTTTTTACAGAAAATCGATTATGTCCTCGTTAAATTTTAGTAATTTAATATTTTAATTTAATAAAAATCTAATATCAATTTTAAAAAATAACCTAATCAAATCATTTTATAAAACTAGAAAATTAAATTAAACCAAATAAAAATTAAAGATATAGGTTTAAATATTTTATCCGGTCAATAAGAGACGAACAAATGTATAGGTTTAAAGATGAAATATAATAACAAAAACGAGAAGAATTAATAAATACATAAATAAATAAAGAAATCATAATTCGAAAGAGATGAAACTAGTTAAAATCCTATTTTGGTCTATAACTTTTATAAAAAGTTTAATTATAACTAAAATGAGTTTAGTGAGTGATATTACTCTCACTGTCTATAACCTAACCATAATACTACGTACATGCTTATGATTATCTTTAATAAAATTTTAAATATTAATATTTTAAAGTTTAAAACTAATATTCTATTTAATAAAATAATTTGTTTATGTACGTACTTTTATTTCTAATTTTATCTTTGTTACTGATTTAATTTAATTTTTATATTTAAAATTTAGAAATATCTAAATATCATATTTTAAAATCAAATTTTTAAAATTATTCTTTTAAAATAAACTGATTTTAAAACTAAGTTCCTTGATTCCATTTAAATATACGCAAAACTTCATTATATATTTTTTATTACTTTTACTAATAATAAATATATTTAATGTAAATTTAAGTAGCTTTTACTTCACATAAATTTTAAGTAACAACACTCAATTTCAATAAACATGTGAATGAATTAGGATTAAGTATGTTTGTAGTACATGTATGCGAAATTAAAATTCGGTCTCTCTTTCAAATTTTATATAAAATTTATTTTTATACTTGAGTAATATATGGAGTTTGTTCGACCACATTAATTCTTAGGTGGCGTCTCTAATGGTCATGCTGACTGCACTGACATGTGTAATTTAAAAAAAAATTATATATATATATATATATATATATTTCCTTATATTAAAATAAAACTGAAAAATATTTTTTATTATAAATAATTATTTAAATTTAAAATATAATAATTAAAAGGATAAAATTGAAAAAACAAAAGAAGACACCAAAAAGTTTTATCTTTTTATATATGTAGTTGTATTATTATTATTATTATTATTATTATTATTATTATTATTATTATTATTATTATTATTATTGCTACACGATGTAATTATAGTTGTATTATTATTATTAATATTATTATAATTAGACACACATTTTATTTTTATTTATTATGAGTTATATCTCAAGTATTTGTACTTTTATTTGTTTTGTTGCTCATTTTATCTCTATATCTATATAATTATTTGAATTAAAAAATAGTTACTAAAATTAGTAAAATGATAAAACTGACAAATTTTTTTTATTATGAATAATTATTTAAATTTAACAAATATTAATTAACAAGATAAAATTGTAAAAACAAAAAAGACTCAAAAAAATGTGTATCTATTTATATATTTTGTATTATTATTATTATTATTATTATTATTATTATTATCACTACGGAATATTATTATAATGGTATTATTATTATTATTATAGTTTGACACACAAGTTCATGAAATTTGAAATTAGTTCCTCTTTATAATTTTTAATTAATTTAGTAATTCATTTTTAAAAATATAATGAATTTAGTTATTTTAACCTAATTTTGTTAAGTTTATCTGATGTTTCAACCACATTTTATGATAGTATTTGAATTGTTTACACTATTTGACACATTTTCGTTTTAATGTTAACTCAAATATCATCATAAAATGTGTTTAAAATGTCAAATAAATTTAACAAAATTTGATAAAAATGACTAAATTTACGTATTTATAAAAATGAAGGACTAAATTGGTATAAAATTTTAAAGATAGACTAATTCCAAAATTCACTAAAATTTGAGGGACCAAAAACATATTTAACCTCTGATTAAATAGTTATTTAATAATAATAAGTATTAGTATACTTTGTATTTAATAGATAAAAAAATATTATAATATTAGTATAAATATTTAATTTTATTAATTTCGTTTTAATTTATTAATATAATTAAATATAATATTGTTTTTATTATTTGTCATCTTTGTTAAAAGAAATTTTTTAATATATAATTAATTTTAAAGAAATTATGAAATATTTCAAATTTTTTAAATGAATACAAAAATACAAAGTTTGTTTCAATATTAATTACATATTCCTTTTTATTTCTCAATAAAAAGAAAAACTTAACACATTTTTAAATTTTTATTTATTACTATACTTTAAATAAATTTAAAAACAAACAAATATTATACAAAATCAACTATTTTATTTTAATTATTAGGTCAAGCCAATCAATGGAACAATTATTAAATCAAGGAACTTATTCAACGTTTATGCTTGAATACTTTTTATAGTGATGATATTAAATATTCAGATCTAATCGTGTTAGGCCATAAGGTCAAATTTTGTAGCTATGGATAGATTAGCTTATAGGTCAAAATTTACTATTATGACTATGGATATTTTGAACTATTTTAAACTTTTTATCATATTACACGAAATGGTTAAATATACTTTATATTTTCTATGTTTTTACATTTTTATCTAATATTATTTTATAAAGTGTTAAGAGATTTTGAAAAAATAGTACAAAAAACATGACATTCGAGAAAATACTAAATAATTATCAAATTTAAAAATAAAAAATAACCAATAATTATATTGATTACATTAAAGAACATTTGTAAACAAAATATTGATATCTAAAAATAAATTTTACTATTAATAAATTTAGTTGATATTTGAAACAGTAAAATTATAGATATAAATATAAATAAAAATATGTACTATGTGTCAGGATAAATAATTTAAATATAATCGTAAAATTATTTAAAATATTAAATAAATTTAATAAAATTTGATTAAAATAATTAAATTTACATATTTATATTTATAAAAATAAAGGACTAAATTAATAAAAAAATTTAAAAATAAATTAATTTCAAATTTTATTAAAACAAGAGGTACCAAAAATATATTTATCCCTAAAAAAATTATATATCCACTAAATTTAAAAATAAAAATAAGGATTATTTTTTATTACATGAAATATCTAAACCCACCTCCATCATCCTTACATAGAATCAATTTAAAAACAAAATAGTAGTTTTTGGCGTTGTTGAGAAGATTGTAGAAATTCTATGTCCTCTTAATGACTAATAAAGCAAATTTTAGAAATGACATTACTTACTAATAGGTATCAGATTCGAGGTGAGAAAATGAAGACATGTCTTTGAAAGCTTAATAATGATTTCCAATTAATCAAACCTGTGTTTCATTATACATGTGAATACGCGCACACCTATCAATCAATCATTTATTAATTATTTTTAAAATGTCACATGAAATTAGTATAATGATTAGTGTAATGTAATGAAATTAGTATAAATAACATAATTAGTTTTGTTTTAACAAAAATGATGGTTTTTGCATTAAAATTGTTTGTATAAAGTTGAAAGGAAAAATATTGATAAGTTTTAAAAATGTTTTTTTTTCATAAAAGAAAATTGAAAATTTTTAGTTATTTCTCTGATGTAGTAGATAAAACATAAATAAATAAAACCTTTATCTATTTTCTTTCATCATAGGGGTAGTGGCTACAGTTTTGGATGAGCTTAAAATGAGAGCCAGGATTCTCTGCTGCCTCTACACGACCACATTCTTCTAGCAGAAATCTGACCCATTCAATACGTTCTCTCTTTTTCATAAACTGTTACGCAATAAATAATCAATGGTTTGCATTCAGCTGTGCACTTGGATGTAGAAAAATAAGTGTCGCAGAGGATCTAATTTGTTAAACTTAGTAGTTAGATAGATAGATATAGTTATAGATCCCATGTCTCTCACACCACGCAAAGGGAATAACCGGTAATTGTTCACTTTCACTACCTTTCGATCCACCTGCTATAGCCGGTAACATACCCGATAAACAAATCATCCCTATAAAAGCCAACCCCCCTTCATTTTCCTCTAGTTGCTTCTCAGTTTCAACCTCATCGTCGTCGTACACACGTTCTGGTTCTTCGCGGATCGTGTAGCGTTTAGTTTCCGTTAGTTAATCACTTTCTCTCTCTTTTCTATTTTTATTTATCAATCTCTGTGTATGTTTTGATCCTGGAAAAAATAAAATATCGTTGATGATTATGGGACCGGGTCTGTGTGATGATGATGTAGCTGTGTATGGGTTGTCGTTCTAGGGTTTGATTTTGATTTGGTTTTTGTGTTTTGTTCCGTCTTTGGATCTCTGCGTGGGGGTGCTGTTTTGTTTCGATTTCGTGCTGACGTCTTTGCATTTTTGTTGCGTAACCAACTCTGCATGAATTGGGTGCTTGAGTCCACTGGACTGGTAGAGCTTGTTCGGTTTATTGGATGGAATTCATGATATCAGTTTTGGGTTTGAGGATGGAAAACTAATATGGAATTCGTGATTGGAGAAAGAGTTTTCGATTTGTTTTCATGGTGTTTTTTAATTGAAGAAGAATAAGTTAAAAATATATTTTTAGGATATTTGTATTCTTAAGTAGTAGAAAAAATTGCTCTAAATTCTTTTGTTGGAAATTTGCGTCTGTTTATGAAGTTGATTTAGTATTTTTGTATCGACGTTTTTGTTTCTTTGGAACTTGAACAATGTTACCTCCTCGCACTCATAGATAAAAACTAATCATTATGTCTCCTTTCTATATTGCAATTCAATGACTCTGCACATGGTTGTGACACTTTTTTTTTCCAGGTTTGATAGTTTTCTTATTTATTATATTGATAAATCATACTTTTTTGGCATTAAATTGATTCCCCCACCCTCGTTGCATGTACGCATTTCCATTTAAGTGTACTTTAAGTTGAATTAGAATTTGATGCCATTCTTCTGATGAAGACAAAAGATGGCAGACAATGAAGATGGAGGGGACAAGACTTCTCGTGGGAATGAATGGGAGGTTGTATCTCTCACGGCATCGACATATGCAGCTGCTCCTGGTCCTGATGATGTTGAGATGAAGGATGAG
>Ga0214542_1000849_pt1 | contig 59100 bp, 32 predicted proteins | sample CNSS1metaG_FD_160096 | JGI IMG/M metagenome (GOLD analysis project Ga0214542, IMG submission 160096) | Root nodule microbial communities from cowpea collected in UCLA plant growth center, Los Angeles, California, USA - CNSS1 | ecosystem: Host-associated > Plants > Roots > Nodule | place: USA...
TATTTTTTTATTTACATATATATATATATATATATATATATATATATATATATATATATATATATATATATATATATATTTATAAATCTTTGTACATGTGATAAAATATTTAAGAAAAAAAGTATAATGTTTTATAAGTTATTTTATAATGATTTTTTTATTTTTTTTCTAATTTTTAGACTTCTTCTTATTATTATTATTATTATAATAATAATAATAATAATAATAATAATAATAAAATATGTATATAGCATTTATTATGTAGTGCATAGAATTGATATTCTAATATATAAAATCGAGTTTATGCATCACAAGATATATTTTATATTTATATTTATGTTTTATTATATTCACATATATTTGTTTATAAATCTTTGTACATATGTGATAAAAGATTTAAGAAAAAAAAATATAATGTTTTACAAGTTATTTTATAATGATTTTTTTTATTTTTTTTTCTAATATTTAGACTTTTTATAATAATAATAATAATAATTATTATTATTATTATGTATATAACATTTATTATGTTTCGCATAGAATTGATATTCTAATATATAAAATCGAGTTTATGCATCACAAAATAGATTTTATATTTATATTTATGTTTTATTATATTTACATATATTTGTTTATAAATCTTTGTACAAATGTGATAAAAGATTTAAGAAAAAAATAATAATATTTTACAAGTTATTTTATAATGATTTTTTTTTCTAATTTTTAGACTTCTTGAGTTTTTATTGTCAAAACAAATAAAATCTAATTGTGAGTATGAGTCTTATTTACTTATACAAATATATTCATTGTATTAATTTATTGATGTTGTACTCTCTATGTTTTATAATTCTTTAAACAAAAATAAGAAAACAAATAATACATGTCATATATCACAGATAACAGAAACTATAATATTAATCCCAAAATTTTAGTATCTAAATCGTATCCAACCTAAAAAGAGTTAAATGTCTCATAAAATTTCAGGATCCATACTAAATATATTAAGAACTAATTTTAATAATTGTTATAGACAAAGACATGTCCTCAGACCAATTCCAATACGGTCTCTAGCCCGAAATCCATTTGCAGAAAAAAAAAATTGTTTCCACCCATAATTGAGAATTGTCTCACATATATTTATAATTATACATAACTAAATTATTTAATTAAAATTATTTAAACAAATTGTTGATTTAAATATAATAACAATAATAAATATTTTAAAATATTAAAAACTAAGAAAAAAATAAACAACGACCCCGTATTATTATTATTATTATTATTATTATTATTATTATTATTATTATTATTATTATTATTATTATTATTATTATTATTATTTATATATACATCTGTTTCTATTTAAAAAAATTACATCAATTTCGTGTTTTATTTATGTTTGTATGAACCCTAATATACATATTTTTGTATGAGACCTTAACATATGCATTTCATCTTAATGTAATATACATATGTTTGTATCTGCATGTGTTTCTGTTACTATATTTAAAAGTGTTAACATCAATGTTATGTTATATTTATTTTGTACGAGACAATATTATATAATAAGCCCACATCTTACTTTAGCAACAACCTCTGCACTATTTCATTTTAATCTAATATACATGTGTTTATATCTACATGTCTTTCTATTTAAAAATTTTAACATTAACTTCATGTTGTATTTATTTTATACGGGACCATATTATACAATATGTTTGCATATTACTTTAACAATGACACATTGATACACATTTTATTTTAATATAGTATACATGTATTTATATCTACATGTGGTTTTATTTAAAATTTTTAACATCAATTTCATATTGTATTATTTTATACGGGACAATATTATATAATATGTCTACATCTTATTTTAACAACAACGTCCCGTAAATACACATATTATTTTAATATAATATACATGTGTTTATATCTACATGTATTTCTATTTAAGATTTTAACATCAAGTTCATGTTATGTATATTTTGTACGAGACCATATGACACAATATGCCTACATTTTACTTTAACAATAACCTGTGCATATGCATTTCATTTTAATTTAATATACATGTGTTTCTATTTAAAAATGTTAACATCAATGTCATGTTATATTTATTTGTGTGGGACCATGTTACATAATATGATTACATTCTACCTTTAGCAACGACCCATACATACTCATTTCATTTTAATATAATATACATGTGGTTGTACCTACATGTGTTTTTATTTAACAATTTTAACACCAATTTTATGTTGTGTTATTTTATACAGGACAATATTACACAGTAGGCCTACATTTTACTCTAACAACGACTCGTGGATATATATTTTATTTTAATATAATATACATGTGTTTATATCTTTCTGTGTTTCTATTTAATGACTCATACATATGTATTTCATGTTATATATATTTTTTGTACGGGACCATATTACATGTTTACACTTTACTTGAATAATGACTCATACATACGTATTTCAATTTAATATAACATTCAAGTGTTTATATGTACATGTGTTTCTATTTAAAAATTTGAATATCAATTTGATGTTGTATCTGATTTATACGGGACCATATTACATAATATATCTACATTTTACTTTAAAGATGACTCATGAATATGCATTTTATTTTAGTATAATATACATGTTTTTTATTTATATCTACATGTGTTTATATTTAAAATTTTTAACATCAAAATTTCATGTTGTATATATTTTATACGGGACTATATAACATCATATGTCTACATTTTACTCTAATAACGATACATGCATATGTATTTCGTTTTAATATAGCAAAAAATATTTATATATACACATATTTCTATTCAAAATATTTAAATCAATTTTATATTCTATTTGATTTATACATGATCATATTACATAATATACTTACATTTTATTCTAACAACAATATATACATATACATTTTAATTTAATTTAATAATAATATTATTGTTAATAACATTAATATTATTATAAATTATTACAATTAATTAAATCAATAATATATCTAAATAATAAAATTAATCATTATATGTAATTAAATCAATAATAATAATCATTCAAATAATTGATTTATATAATAATAACAAAATTTTTATTTTAAAAATTACATAACATAAAACGAAAAAACACGATCCGTGCGTATGCACGGTTCCCCCTACTGGTTTTAGATTGAAAAATAGATGTAAGCGTGCGACAGAAGATGAGGCAAATGCGAGAGAAAATTGGTGAAAGTGCATAACATAAGAAGACTTAATAAGAAAAAAATGACATTAAAGTACTGCGGCGTCGATGGTATATTGTAAAGTAGATGTCATTAATCCGAAAACTCTAATTTGCGCTGCTCTTTCTCTCTGCGTTTTTTCAAATCAACGGCACCCGCAGCCTCCATGCATTGCTTATTTGTATTGCTTCATGAAGCGATGGATTTGAGTTTTCGGAGGCATACGAGAGGAGAGTGAGAAACGTCTCTGAGAACCTTAGAAATCTGAGTTCTGTTAACAACAAGGGTTGTTTGGTGACGGGGAATGTGATAATTTGATGCTTTCACAGTCGTAGGTGACAGATTGGTCCGATCTGTGTTGTGGGTGACAGATTGGTCCGATCTGTGTCGTGGGTGACGGATCTGGTCCGATCTGTGCCGTAGGTGGTGGCGCGGTAGTGGTCTGCACGGTGACGTGGTGATGAATAGAAACGATGACGGTGGAGAAGTTGAAGGAAGCCATGGCTGTAAGACAATGAACGTTCTCATCTTCCTCAGTTTTTCTCATTACGGATAACCCGCATTCATTCGCATTTGACCGTATCCCCGATAACATAAACGGTCGGATTGGGGTGGATTGGTCTTGTTGACCCGAATCTGCCCAACCCGACCGGTGTTCAGTCCTCCTTCTTTTCTCAGATTTCGTCATTTTCTTATATCTTCAATCAAAATCAATTTTGTATTCTGACCTATACCTGTTGGCCATGAAGCTCCCTCAGCGGTACTTGATTGTTATTTTGACCTTCATATGCACCTCGGTTTGCTACATCGAACGAGTAGGGTTTTCCATCAGTTACACAGTTGCTGCTGATAGTGTTGGGGTGAATCAATCGAGCAAAGGTACAATACTGTCCACCTTCTATTACGGATATGCGTGTTCTCAGGTTCCCGGAGGATGGGCAGCTCAGAGAATCGGTGGCAGGAGGGTCCTGCTTCTTTCGTTTCTGTTGTGGTCACTGACTTGTGCACTTCTTCCTCTCGATCCCAATCGTGTTATGCTTTTAGTCGTCGCTCGTTTGCTCGTTGGTGTAGCACAGGGTTTTATTTTCCCTTCCATTCATACAGTTCTAGCACAGTGGGTTCCCCCTCATGAGAGATCTAGATCCGTCTCTCTCACCACTTCTGGGATGTATCTGGGTGCAGCTCTCGGAATGCTTCTTCTTCCTACCCTGGTTAAGTTCAAAGGTCCTCAATCTGTGTTCCTTGCGGAGGCAGCATTGGGTGCTTCATGGTCTTTACTTTGGTTCAAATACGCCACCGATCCCAAATCCACTGCTTCTGGTGTTGGGGAATCGGTGTTACCCGTCAATAAAAAAATGGACTCTCACAACAAAAAGGTACTTTCAGCCAAAATCCCCTGGGTCAAAATTTTAACCAGCTTCCCTGTGTGGGCGATCGTTGTCAATAACTTCACCTTTCACTATGCTTTATATGTGCTAATGAACTGGCTCCCAACCTACTTTGAATTGGGCCTTAAGCTTAGCCTGCAAGACATGGGTTCCTCTAAAATGTTGCCCTATCTCAACATGTTCCTGTTCTCCAACATTGGCGGTGTTGTTGCCGACTACTTGATCACCAGGAGAATATTATCTGTCACTAAAACCAGGAAATTCTTGAACACCGTAGGATTCTTGGTTGCTTCTCTTGCCTTGGTGGTGATTCCCAGTTTCAGAACTTCTGGTGGTGCTGTCTTCTGTTCTTCTGTGGCTCTTGGTTTCTTGGCACTTGGCAGAGCTGGGTTTGCGGTGAACCACATGGATGTTGCTCCGAGATACGCTGGAATAGTGATGGGTGTTTCTAATACTGCGGGTACTTTAGCTGGCATTGTGGGCGTTGACCTTACTGGGAAACTTCTTGAAGCTGCTAAGGCTGCTAGTTCTGATCTTTCAAGTCCAGAAAGCTGGAGAACAGTGTTTTTCATTCCTGGATTTTTATGCATTTTTAGTTCTTTTGTATTTCTAATATTTTCAACAGGAGAGAGAATTTTTGATTGAAGTAGCCTTGTCAATTTCATGGCTTAGTTTAGTTCTAGTTTGCTTATACTAGTTTAATTGATTGTTAGATTCTCGTTGTTACATGCTTTAGTGTAGATTTGCTTTTCCATTTTAATTGTTGTTTTGAAGTTATATTAGATAATCACTTTGCTGTTTTTGGAGTAGTATTTTATCTGGCTCTTCTTAGTTACATGTGAATTCTAGTTTAGGTACAGCTGCTGTATTAGAGTAGTTTTTTGTTTTTTTTTTTTTTTTTTTTTTAATTCTGTTTTAACATTCATATAGTCCGTAGCTTTTCTTAGTTCAATTTGCTTCTTAATTCTAGAATTTAGAGATAGATACCCCTCTTGAATTACTAACACATAGGATAGCAAGTTCATTAATACTTTTACAGTTTTAAGGGCAATGATTGTGGAGAATAAAAGTTAAAAACATCAGAGTTAGTTGTTGTCTTGCATTTGGGTTGCATAAGTGAGCTGTTGACATGCTAGAAGCTGAACCACACTGCTGCCAAAAAGAGTTGTTGAACCATAGTTTAGGAGCTACAAAGTGAGTGATCAAACCATGGGTGTTTTTCTGTGATGCACTTCATTTTAGTTGTATTTTCATTACTTTTCACCGATTAAATTCGTTGTTTCCACTGTATAAACATGTTTCCATCTGAGTTCTTCCACTCGATACAGATTTTGCGCTTTATTCACTCTTGAATTGGTCATATTTCTGTAAAATGCTGAATCATGGCGTATGCACAGTCAATGCTGTGATTTGGTGAGCACAAAGTGGCTCTTAAACATCAGAAACATGATTCAATTCGAATTTGAATAGGTTCAGAACCTGCGTTGACAGTCTTTACGTTAATTCCACTGTTGCGTTTGTTTTTAATCAAATTCCGTAATTTCTGTGTGTGTTGCTGTATAAACGTGGACTGATTCAGGATTGATATGGTCTCCTGATAAGATGAAACTTGCCATCTAGTTGTATGGCTTTTTCTTTTAATCAAAGTAATGCCATAAGATCTTGATTTTCTTGCATTGAATTTTAACATTGTTATTCACTCGGAAATCTGATTTCATATAGATTTTTTCTCGTTCGCAATGAGCTTTGCCTAGATGATAGGTTGCGATCTGTGAATCACTAATTGGAAGTCTTATCTCTCCATTATTGGTATTAATGTACTCTTCTCTGATATGCCCTCTTTAGATCACTGCTTCAGATCCTTTATCAAAAGGCAAACATATTGATGTATTGCACAGGAGGGATTCGATGTGATGTATATTCTACAATACTAAGGTAAATTATTATTATTATTAGAGAATGCTAACGCCTTGATTCTTTGATTAAGAAACAAAAGTAGAAAGTGATTAACAATAGGAAAAACATTCGTTACTTATGGTTCTAGAAACAGGATTGGGATAACCTATTTGACAAAAAAACCCGTGAGCTAGTCTAGTGTTTGGTCCAAATAAACCATAAAATCAACCTTTCTCTCTCTCTTTTTTTTTTCTACCTAGGCACTGTAATCTGATTCCTTATTCATAGAACTGAAGTCACTTAATCTTTCTACTCCTTTTCATATTGTTGATTTGGTGCCATGTGACAGGAGGCAGGGATTTCAGAATCTATATACCCTGAATGGAGGTGTTTCTCACTATTTAAAGAACGAAGGTGCTGCTGAATGGGTGGGAAATTTATTTGTATTTGACTCCCGTTTGTCTCTCCCTCCTTCTGTTTACTATACTGGGAGCAGAATTAACTCCAGTTTCTGGAGATGATATTAACCATGTAAACCAGTTACCATTTGAAGTGATAAAATTCATGTAGAGTATGTATGTTGTGTAGACCTTGTTTTTTTACAGTGTCCCGTGTAAACTTGAAATTGGCTTTATTAGAATCTGCTATCATATTATGTTCCACCTTATATACACCTACAAAAATTATACACTATTAGTTATCATCTTCTGTTCCATTTGTATATAAGTCTTATTAAACTGTCAGTGGATTAAATGTCTGTATTCTATCATATCAGGACATTATTTTAGTTAAACTACAGAAATCTTAAAACTTTGTTACTTATTTACACATTTTATTCTAATCTAGGTGCTTAGCACAAGGATGTCATTCCTCTGAAGTTGCATTCAGTGCAACATTGATTATGAGATCACTTGTAGTTATCTTAAATTTTTAATTTGATTATGAGGTCGTCTGTAGTTATCTTAAATTTGTAATTTACTTGGAATAATATTGTCTGGAGAATTGAGAATTTTATATGGTTGTGTTTGAATGAGAAAATTTTAAATTTTAGGGAATTGGAAATGTTTTTTATTTAATGTTTTCTATGTTCTGTTTATAAAAATTAATTCAAACTTATATTTTAAATTCTTAATTAACATGTAATTAATTTTACCATGTCCAATAAAGTTAAATATATACTCCTCTTTTCCATTGAAGATTTTAGCCACACAATTAATAGCTACAATCTTTTAAATATAATGATCTATTTTAATATTTAATTTTTATCATCAAATATCTGATCACATTTTTATTTCAAAAAGCGCACTTTAAACAATGTTTAAGAAAATTAATTAAAACAATTTTTCCGAAAAAAATTACCACTTTGCCACCGCCACATGTAATAAACGATGGTATGAGATACATACAAAAAATCGTGTCTGTATGGAATGCTAAACAAACATTTCAGTTTTTTTCAAATTCCACAATTATATGAATCAAATTTAAATTTAAAGAACCAAGATCAAAATTTGTTGAAGTCTAACCTTAAAAGCACGTTTGACTTAAAGTTTCTAATATATAAAGATATGCACATTAAAAATTAGGGTTGGAAATAGTTTTATCCCTAAAATCTTATTTCCAACCCAAACATAGATAAGCCAGTCATACGTAAATATTATATATTTTTTTCTGGCTAAGTCTTTTAATAACTAATTATATATGACACAAAAACAGTTAAATGCATATTATATATGCGCACCCTTTCAAATTTTCTAAATGACCATTTTATCTTTTATGAAATTGACTTCCTGAATGTGTTCTGGAAATTTTCAGAATAATAAATTTTTGAAAGTAAGATTTTCAGAATTTTTGAAATGAAAATTTCAAAATAAAATTTCCAAAAACAATGCAATGGCAACGATAATGGTGTTTAACTTTATCATATTATCGTATAAATGATTATGTTATGTGTATTGAATTTTGTTATGGAACTTAGACTTTCTAGTTAATTTACTCGAATATATTATTATTTATTGCAAATTAGTATTTCTTATAAAATTTTCACTTAATAAGTTATTGAAAAAAAATGTTGAAAATGAATATGATGATGAAGATATATAATTATGTTAGAAATTTAAGTGTGAGTCTAAGTTTTATATTAGCTAGAAATAAGAGAGTACAACATTATATAAGAATAAAGACCCATAAATCCGTTATCTTAAGGTTTTGAATTGAGAATAATGTCAACCATAAACTTAATAAGTAATATCAAAACCGATGGTTAAAACTGACTCAGATAAGTACAGCACAGTCCTTGTATATTTTCTGGTCGATTCTTCTTAAATTTCGTTGATTCTTGGTTTGCATGGAATGGAACACAGTTTTGCTTTCATTCCTTTTTCATTCTCTACTTACTTTTATGATCGAAAGGTGAAAAATAATAAGTTATTTGCTAAAAGCAACTTTTTTCTAAACATAGCATTTAAACAGCTGTGTGGATGATGAAATACAACAACAGGATTTACCATTCTCCAATTCTCATTATGGCTGGTGAGTTTATGTTATATGAATAAAATTAATTTTAATCATAGATATAACAACATATACATAAATATAAATTATAATGCATATATATTTTTAAAAAATAAAATTGTTTTTCTTTAGTAAAACATGTCAATATAAAGTAAGTTTATTTACACTACAGATTAAAGGGACACAAAACATATAATTTAATTTAAAACAATTATTTCAGTCTAAGATTCATTTTAAGAATAGCTCTAGTCACAATGGACTGTATTTTATATTTGAGCAATTTTGGAACTAAAAGATCAATCAAATAATTTTCCTTTTAATATATATGGTAAAGTATGGAATAATATATATATATATATATATATATATATATATATATATATAAGTATATTTATAGATTATTCAATATTACACTATCACATTATTTTCAAAGAAATGGTGCTTTTTTAATATAAAAGAAACAGAAAAATGAGAGAAGATAAGTTGTTGATAAGATGAGAGTAATGAAAAAGTATAGAAAATAGGATACAGAAATAGAGAAAAAGCAGAATATAAGATTACATGAATAATTAGAAAGTAGAGAGGAGCTTGATTAATTTTTGAACTTTGGCCTCTTGACAATCATGACAGAACATTGAGCATGACGAGCACAGTGGTCACTCACGCTTCCTAAAACCGCTCTGCAATGCAATCAAATGATGAAAGGGAATTTGTTTTATAGAATTAACTAATAGACTCTGAATAACGTACCTTTTGATAGCTCCGTAGCCATGGCTTCCCATAACCAATATGGATGCGCGGTGTCTCTCCACAGCATCACACAACACGTTCCTCGCATCGCCTTCCGCCACTTCCATCGTCACCTCATCAACCTTCAATCCAATCGCAATAGTTAATAATTCATCATATCGTTCGTTCGTTTGTTCATTCATTCATAATGTAACTACCGATTTGCTGCCACATATCTGCTTTGCCTTCTCTATAATTTGATTAGCATTGAGTTTGAGCTGCACTTCTACAGCAGGAAATATTTCAGATCCTAAGACACCTGTTGCGAGTTCCATCAATTAATTAACAAATTTAATCAAGAGGTGCATTTTTGTAACTGAAAACAAAGAGAGAAGAAAGAAACACTTGCTTAATTACCAGGTCCTGCCATGGTGACGGCCGGCGGAGGAGAGGGTTTGGCATTGATAATAACAAGATTGTAAGGAGCATCTGCACCGAAAGGGGTGAAGAAGCGATCTAGGGTCCACTCCAAGGCATAATTGCTATGTTCATGTTCGTCCATCGCTAACACCATCACTCGTTTTTCTCCACTGCAAGAACTCGCCATTTTCTTTCTACTTTCAAGATCTCTTTTCTTATCGCTGGTAACAATAACAATAATAATAATTATAACAATCAATGAACTCTATATATACCGCATACTCTAAAGACACAACATGTTTTTCAATTTAATAACTATTATCGTTATAAAACTTTTTATTTTTTTATTTTAGTGTTAATTATTATTTATTAAACAATTTTAGTTTAAAAAGGAAATGGAAGTGATTAACATAGTTAAGGAGATAAAAGCAGTATTGTGAGAGAGTTTTAGCATTATACAATGTGCTTATTTAAGTAGATACATTGCACAAGTTTCTTGTTAGACATATTGACGGCTTAAGTTACCTAAAAAAGGTTATCACAATTGGCTTTTGGTATCATAGAAAGAATATATTCTGATTGTTATGTGGCTGTTGGTGGTATGCTATTATTATTTGTCTTTATCATTGGAGTTTTTTTTTTATGTGTACTAGAACTTTTGTAACATGAAATGACGCGAATTGCACTTATATATATAGCTGTATCGTTTTGAGAGTCGTAATTATCTGCGAATGGATCATCTTGAATAATAAAATAATCTATTTTTAAATTAACATATTTTTAATCAACAGTTATCATAATAATACAAATAAGAGATGATCTTCTTGAATTGGCAAGGAAATGTCGCCACTGTTGGTCGTCGTCACCGTCGTGAGGGACGTTGTCGGAGTCGCCACCGGTGCTAGCGTGAGGTTAGGGTTTTGGGATAACGGCAATGGTACAAAACTGACGCTTTTCAAAGAGATCTCGGAAAGTTTTTCGACGGAGTTATAGCCTGAATAGGATACTTACTAACATTTTCTTTTCTATTTTTAATTATTTTTAAAAAAATTGTCTTCAATATTGTTTTTGGAACCAGTAACACAATTTATTCATTTTTAATTAAGCCTTTTAATATAATTGGTAATGTTTATCCTAAAAAATATTAATAAACAAACCAATTGTTAAAATAAACTTATAATGTTTGTTATTACGTGTAAGATCGGTGATCGTTATTTTTTGAATTGTAATATTTGAAAAAGGTTAAATGTTTCTTATCTCTTGATTCTCAATAAAAATTTATTTTTGCTAAAATTTTTGTTTAATTTAGTCCTTAAGTTTATAATTATTTAAGTTTAATCATTTTAATTCAATTTTGTTAAATTTATTTGATGTTTCAAACGTATTTTTTGATAGTTTTTTAGCTAAACTTAAAATAAAGATGTGTCAAATTGTGTAAATAATTCAAATGTTATAATAAAATGCATTTGAAATATTAAATAAATTTAACAAAATTTAGTGACTAAATTCACGTAATTCTAAAATTAAAAAACTAAATTGAATTAAAATTTTAAAAAGAGACTAATTCTAATTTTTTCTAAAGGTTAAAAGACAAAAAAAATATTTTATCTAATAAAACATATCGATTATATTTTATAAGAGAATATTTTTTGTTGATATATTTAAAAATTTCAATTTCAATTTTTATACATAATTGATTTTTGCACAACTAAAAATTTTTATATGAGAATTTTCTTACAAATTTGTTAAAAAAAAATTTGTAAAAAAATACTTTTTTTTGTTATTTTTTCTAAGAATTTTAATTAGTAAGTAATTCTTTCGTGAATAATTATTTTCTACAAAATTATGAAATTCGTAAGTATTTCTTACAAAATTTGTTACGAAAATTTTTTTATACAAAACATTTTATAAAAAAATTGGCAACAATTTCCTATAAACTTTTTTCATAACAAAATTTATAAATATTTTTTATAGAAAAAAATTTCAAAATAAAATTCAGAGAAAATAGAAAATATGAGTATTTGTATCTATGTTGGCGTCAACCAATACATCTTGATTACATCATCACTCTCATACATTATTACCACGATACAAAAATTTACCTCCTCGAGAGTAAAATCTTGTAACAAGTTTTTCATTCAGATATTTTAATTACATATTCCACCTTGTACATAAAATAAATATAGACACTATGTCCACTTTTTTTATTTTTTTATTTCAACAACAAATTATGAAACTAGTTATTCTTAAAATAATTATAACAAAATATTTTTTATATTTTTATCATTAAAGAAAATAGAGCATTGAAATAAAACAATAAGTGAGAAATATGTCACTTGACTTTGACTCGTGATAATCGAAAGAAAGAATAATCTTTTTATTCCTAATAATTTAAAGACAAAACTCAAATGATGAAATCATGCAAAGGGTATGAAAAGATAAAGTAACATTTCACATAAGTAGTTCCTTATCCAAAATCCACCATAACCAATTCATAATGGTAATAATCAATTAGTTTAGCATTTTGTAAAATCAAAATCACAGAATTTGTATGTTGCGTGCGAAAATTTGTCCAATGGATATAAATATATGTGTGTGTATAGAGAGAAAAAAAAAATTCTTGATATATAATTATTATAAGGTGATACATTATTCATCAAATTAAAAAATTTCACTTTTAATTTTTAATTTTGTATATTTAGCATAATGATTAACATTTACTTCATCTGTAAGCTCTTATTTATAATTTCAATTTGAAAGTGACTTTTTGAGGAAAAAAAACTAATTAAAGGAATGAAGTTTTTCTAAAGGACTAAAATCAATAACATTTTATAATAGAATAAAAGTAAGCATTTATATAAAGTAAGAAATTAAGTATATAATCAATTTCTAGTTAATTTTTCCTTTTACATACTATAACATAACATATTTGTTATTTCTTAAATACGTGATAAGGAGCATATAAAATTATGTAGTATAAAGAAAACTTTAAAGGAAAATCTCTTAAAATGCAACCAACAACTGTCATTCTAAAAAATGTTCTAAAAATTAATTTTTATTATTAATTTCAGAAGTGAATGATTATAAACATAATCAAAACATATTTAATTAGGCAATTTTTTTACTAGCATTATATTTTTAAATAACTTTTTGTCCACTTTTATACTCCATGCATGTATAAAGGATAATTCTTTTCTTTTTTTTGATGATAAGTAAACTTTACTAAGGTCGAGTGCCATTGAAAAATTAGTTACCTTAAATATAAATAATTTAATAAAGATGTTCAATAGAAAAATATCCAAAATTTTAACTTGTAATTTTTTTTACTATCATCAATATCAATAGGCAATGTCACCCACGAGTTTCCATCCATTTTAATGATTTTAGTTGAGATACTAAAATTCATTCTAAACTCAACTATTTTGAACATGGTAATGTTAATGAAATGTTGAAATTTTACCTTAATAAACATTTTTTAATTTTGAATGCAATTCACTAATACAATTTAGGTACATATTACAAAATCATAATTATATAAATGATAAATACTTTATTTGTTTATCTTTCCTTTATTGTTCTCTACAATGCACACATTATCACATGTGCAATAATGATATATTAACTAAATAAAATGAATCAAATGGTATTTTAAATTTAGAATGTCATATTTTCTTTCAAAACTCACAACTTAGTTGTCAATTTCATACATATCAAATTCTTAAAAAAGGTATTATATTTAATACACCCATCTCAAATAAGATTGTTTCTAGAAAAGTGTATGTAGAAAAAAAAATTCACAAACTCCATGAAATCTAAATTAATGCAATATACTCACATGATCATATATATATATATAAGCTATATAAAAACCCCAATGTAATTATATATCTAGAGTGCTCAATTAGTGTTCTTGAGTGAAAACTAGTTTTGGCTTTGTCCACTTTGACCTACTTGTTTCAATTTTTTTTCACTTGTTTGTGCATCACCACCATGACCAACCATTTTTACAATGATGTGCTAAACCATGCACAATTCATTGGACTTTGCAACAACACAAGTTCAAAAGGATGCAAGTTGTGCAATCAAGTTTTCACTAGCACTCAATCCCTAATAATCCACCTTGAGTCTCACATGGCACAAGAAGAAATAGCCATTAAAAGACTCTATTCATTACCACAACATGTCAATTCTCAAAAACAATTAGGTTCCCAATTCGCTCCACAACCTACCATGGGTGATGCTAGGGTTTTTCAAGCACAATCACAACCTATTATGGAGATCACTCACTCAATTAGAAGAAATTCATTTTCCAATGCTATCCAAATTGGTTCTTCCTCAATACCATTTAGGAGAATGCAAGTTCCATCACAAAGTTTTCATTATGATGCAAGTATCAATGATGATGGGTCCAAAGCATACATCTTGAAGTTGGAGAAACCCATCAAAAAAATTGATTTCATTGACTTGGTTGACATAGATGATGACAACAACTCAGAGGTAGAAGAAGTAGATTTGAATTTAAAGCTCTAAAAACTTGTCTTAGGTTATGATTGAGTTTTGTTGATTCAAGCTTTTTAAATTATATATTATAACATGTTTCTTAGGTTATGATTGAGTTTTGTTGATTCAAGCTTTTTAAATTATATATTATAACATGTTGTCGTTTGATTTTGTTTATTGTATTTTTGGAGTTGAATCGTAATACAAAAGGAGAAAAAAAAGTCTCTTTTCAAATTTTAGCATTATATTTTTTTATCCCCTTTTATACAAATTTATACAAATCTATATCAATTTTTTAACATTATTTTCTTTCAAATGATAGAATATGCAAATAAAAAATAAAAAATATATAAATGAAAATTAATATAAATAATAAATTTTAACCCATGAAAATAAAATAATATAATAAAAAAAACACAATTAGTGCAATAGTTTCTATGTTTTCGTGTAACTTATAACTTACTTAAATGATTTGTAAGGTTGTTTTAAAAAGGTTAACACTAAAAGTTAGTGACTTTAGAATTAGCCAAGAAAAAGTTTTTTTCTTTTTCTTTTTTTATTACAATGTTTAATCACTAATTCATTGTTTTTAGTAGTGATGTATATTTATAAAACCAAAAATAAGTAATAAAAACTATTATAATTTTATGCAGAATTTACCTTTTAAAGATTTTATAATAAATAATATTTATTAAATTACCTTGATTAATCAATCAATAATAATGACAAGACTATATATATGTTATGTTGTTTACGTTCACATTCTATGTAACACGAATAACATTATTATTTTTTCATCTTTTGTAATTATGAATAAACATAGCTAATAAAAAATATTAAAAATATTCACAATGTAAAGGGAAATATATATATAATATAAAGGAGATTGTAATTCAAAATTAAACTTAGCATTTTTGGATGAATCGAGACAATTTCATAGATACAAATTAATCAAACGTTTACCATTTGAGATCCTGAAATCCATTCCAAACTAGAATCATTGAAGCATTTTATCAATATTATCGATTGTTCAACTGTTTTTTCCAAACTTGAAATTTATTCTGAGAAATTTATATTTTCCCTTAACGATTTTTTTTAAAATTTTTTTCAATACAATCGACTAATGCGTTTTAGGTAAATATTATAAAATCAAAATCATAAAGCAATAAATGCTTTATTTGTTTCTTTTTTCGTAAGTGTCTCTACAATGCATATTTTGCATATGCAATATTAGTGATAAATTAGCTATATTAAATAACTAATTTTTAAAAAATTTAAAAATACACTAATTAGTTGTCAATTTTATATGTAACAATTATTAGAGAATATGACCCTTCATGATTTAGGTCTTGGTGAAATTCGACATATCACAGATCAATTAGTATATAATTAAATTACGGAACATTTCTTAACTTTTTACACATGTGATATTCTTTCATGGTAATTTTACAGTTCTATAACTTTTTCTTTCACAGTAATTATTAATGCCTTTAAAAAGTAACAACCAAAATTCATCCATTAATAAATAATTTGTCACGTATTATTTTCCATTTTCCATTCACTATATTTCGATGTTTTGATATTATTTTTCGTTATGTGCCTAAAAGACTGCATAACTAGTCCACGTCATTCTACATTTTTTTACCTTTAAAGCTTAAAAAAAAAGCACAATTATTGATTTTAGGATTTAAACTATTTAAACCATAGAAAAAGACACAACACATCATATTCATACCATACAACGAATGCAAGTGAATTATTGTATTACGATATTTGTTTCTTTTCTATTTTTTAATAATTTTTTTATTTATCTTATCTTATCTCCAACTATTATATAATTATCTCAAATGAGTAAAACAACAGTAAAATCACAGTAGGAAATTATTTTCTTAAAATTTCTACAAAAATAGAAATATGATTTGGTGTATAAATAAGAACATGTAAAAGAATGGAGTAATTTGCTAAACTATTACACCATAATTATAAACTTAAGCAAAGTGAACAAACATTCATGTCAAATAGCAAGTGAAAATGTCTATAATTTCTTAAGTTCTTATCCACAAATTTTATTATTATTGAACACATTCAATATCCATAATTAATATTGAAAAACACATAACCACATGTGTTAAAACAATTTTTGAATCATTAAATAAGAAAGTTAAGCAATTCAGCAATGAAGTGAGATCTTCAAAGTGTAATTAGATCTATCAGAACTTGCTCTAACTAAATTAGTTCACTTTAAATGATATAATTAATAGTTCAGAATAAAAGAGTTAGAATACTTAATTATTACCTATTATGTTTGTATAGTGTATAAGTCTATTACATTTTGTAAACACAAGCTATATAAACGCAATTGTGACTTTAAAACTTCATACTGAATTTAGTGCATATTTAAATTCAATTTGGATAATATACTTAAAGTAATGTTGAGATATTAATCAATGTAAGTTTAGATAAATAATCATATATTTAATCTCATATCGAGATATTATATGCTATTTTTTGGAAAAATACGGGATATTTTACATGTTTGAATTTACAATGTACAATTGAATCAAATATGTTAATATTTGAATCTAAGTTCGAATTTGATTTTGAATTAAAATAATTTTAATTCGTATAAACATTTTCCTTTATGATAAAAGATAAACTTTCTGATACATGGAATATTTTGCATGTAACTTTTACACACCTCCACACATTTTTAAGTTTTGAGATTAAAAGGTTGAATTTGTATAGATTTTCAATGTGTATCAAGGCATACTCTAATTTTTTTTTTTCATTGAATAGAACAAAAATCAAATATACTTTAGTCATAGAATTATTCTTAAAAAGATTATTTTTTATTTTACAAAATTTTAAAAATTGTAAAATTAAAACAAAGTAACAACAACTAAAATATTTGTTTTAAAGTAATCATAAAAGATAATTCTATATATATTAGATGGAAAAAATACATTTATCATAAATTTTGCAACTGTAACCGAACAATGAACAAGTGAATGATGTCACTTAACAGGGTGTCGTCAATTCAACTTCAACGGTCCTCTGTAAGGAAAAAACAGTGTAAAAAAAACTTTTTGAGGCCAATACGGTAATTTCATCTAAGTAGCATCGGTTTCGAAAGACAAGTATGTGTTTGATAGCGTCACTATGTTGCCGTTTGTCAATGTTGCTTGAAATCCCGGTTTTGCCCTCATTTTTTTCCACAATTCCAAAAAATGCACCCTTGCTTGTGATATTCAAAGAAGAATGATGGTCCTTCTTCCTTCGATGAGTTGGTATCCTAAGAACAACAACGTTGGATCCTGTCTCAAAGCACTCACCTGTCTTTGGAAGCCATTGAAGCTCGTCTTCTGAACTCGGTTTCTAAGCATTCATTGCAACTTACCCTTTTTTCTCTTTTGGGCCGTGAAGCCTGTTTTTTCAAGCAAAGCTTGCCTTTTTGAGTCACCAAAGTCTAACCCCACTTTGGAACTTTGCTTTTTCCTTTTTGGGTATGTGAGCTTAGCCTCACTTTAGAGTCTCGTGCGTGATCCCCGAGAAAGCAAAACCCAGTTTCTGGTTTGGTTTTGGTCTCTCACAATGAGCTCCTCTACAAGGTTGGATTCAGTTATGTTTCAGCTCACACCGACTAGAACCAGGTAACAATACTGTTACCCCATTCATCAATATACTTTACCATCTTATTGTGTTTTTTTCTTTTACCTTTTTGTGCCATTTCTCACCCACCCTAAATAGGAAACAAGAACTACCGGGAATAAGTTTGTTGGTTTTGTGTTTTTTTTAAGCACTTGGGGTATTTGATAGTCCCAGTAGTGTTACCCCATTCATCAATATTTTTTACCATTTTATTGTTGTAGTTTTATATTTCTCACCCTAAATAGAGAGCAAGAACCAATGAATAAGTTTGTTGGTTGTGTTTTTTCAAGTGTATGGGGTATATGACAATCTTAATACGTTTGTTTATTTTTGTGTTTTCTTTTCTGCACTTGTGATATTTGATAGTCCTAATAAGATGAATTAAAACGCAGATGGCTAGTTGATTACCTTTTTTAGAAGCAATAATAATTTAGAGGACTATACTTAGTTTAACAGTCTCATGGATTCAGTTCAGTTTTACCTTTTTTGATTTCTGCAACTGGAGTGTTGTCTTGCCCTTATTTTTCAAATGTTGTAGCTGATGTCTCTGCAGTTTCTTTTGTTTAAATTGTCATGTGATCAAAATTGCTGTTATGGGTTGACGGGTGGTAGGGGATTAGTGTATGTAGTTTTTGCTAGTGATTTTTTGGTTGATCGAATACATGGTTCATAGAAGATATTTCACGGAAAAGTTTGTGTAAGAGTAGTAGGTCACTAATTGATCTATGCAAATAGTTCATTCAAAACAATGATTGTAAGAATCACTCTTTTGGTAACATGATTGTGGATATCAGTTGCCTGACTTTTTGCTTTGCTTTTTTATCCTCATCTGTAATTCAGATTTGACTTGGTTATAACTGTGAATGGAAAGAAGGAGAAAGTTGCATCAGGGTTGCTCAATCCATTTCTATCCCACTTGAAGTCAGCTCAAGATCAAATAGCAAAGGGTGGTTATTCAATTGTTCTTGTGCCTGGGCTTGACAGTGATGCCTCATGGTTTACCAAGGGAACAATTGAAAGGTGTGGCATGTTATCATAGTATTTTTTTGTTAATTATTCTTATCAATGTATGTTTGAATCTGAGTTGTAACTGATCAGTCTATGCTTATTCAAGGTTATCATTTCTTCCAGTACTCAACTCAACATGGATCTAGTATGCTGTTTTGGAAGTCCTGTTTTTCATGTAATACGTATTCCAAAATTCCATTTATATTTTGTGTTCTTACTCTTTCGAAAGTAGAGGGAAGTACCAGGATGTTGGGTCTTTCGAGAGAGGATGACTGAGAAGATTTAACACCAATGAGACATGAGCTCAACACACACATAAAGAATTGACACCACTCTTAATCCAAAACCTTAAGGTGATGGATTTATGGGTCTTCATCTTTATATGATGCTCAACTTTCTCAATTTTACTCAATGTGGAACTTAGACTCACACTTGGATTCCCAACAATCTCCCCCTTAAGTGTGAGTCCTTTCACATTAGTACTTCTCTCTCGAGCTAAACTATCGAGTACCCCTTTCTTTCTTTTATTGCCTTGTTCCTAACATGGGATTCCTTTGAAAGTTAAACACATAGACTAAATAAATTGTAACTCTAATGAGCTCAAAGTTGTCCTCTTACAAATGATTCTAGGTGACATCTAATTTCACATAGATTTGCATGCTGGACTAATTTCCTCTACTTCTTTAGGTTTGTTCGCTTTGTGAGCACTCCAGAGATATTGGAGCGTGTATATACTTTAGAATCCGAAATTGCACAAATTGAAGAGGCAATTGCAATTCAAGGAAATAATTCTGTAGGGATGAGCTTTGTAAGTAAATATCTAGCAATTTTTATATTCAATGGCAGCAATTAAAGGTCTGTTTAAATTAACTTGTATATCTGTAGGTAGAAGAAAACCAAATAAAACATGCGGAAAGCACTGAAGGTAATTTTGAAAGAACAGGTACATGTATTTTATATGATTATCCTTTGAAACTATAGCTAGTATTCAACAAATTTGGATGTATATAAAGCATTGCTGAAATTTATAATTGTGTGTAACTAAGAAGATCTGTTGGCTTTGCTCAGGCAGGAACACTCAACAGGATACAAATGAGGAAAAAACTATTGTACTTTACAAGGTTAGGAAAGTCTTGAATACCCTAATCTTATATAGATTTATTATTTTCTTATCTGTTTGTGTGGATTTGTACCAGTCTGATACACAGCCACTTGATACAAATGGAGGCACCAAATCAGAAGGAAACTCAAAGTACGTTCTAAACATTACTTTTTTTCTTCTTTCTATGGTCATCCATCAGTAGGAAACTTTAGTTGATGATTGCATCTGATTAATATAAAATGCTTTAAGTGCCTATTACCTGGATATCACTCAAAAGAGATTTGTATTATGGTCGGAGCAGATAGAACAAACTGGTATTGCAGTTTACTTTTAGAAACAATTATGAATCAGATAGAGCTTCTTTTTAGTTTGGACATATTTATTATTCATCACAGAGGATATGGAACCGATAATTCTGAGTAAAGAAGGAAAGGACTTGTAAGGCTCTTATGCCAGTTTCACCATCTCTTTTTTGACCCTTTGAGGATAATCCGTTACCCAGTACCCTCTCCACCAGTTTATTCATAAATAACAATATATGCACATCGTAGTCAGTGAATTTTTTTTTTTAAGAAAATATCGGCTTCTTTTAAATTGTCAGAATGTAGAAGGTTTATTCCATAAATATATGATAAATTAAATTTTTGTAACAGTTGTTTCTACATTGCCATTTTGAATTAAATCTTGCTTATTTTCCTTATTGTACTTGGGATTTGTAACATTTGTTAATGCATGAATTGCAGTTGGAAACAAATGATTTCTTATTGACTAAGTTCTACCCTTGTTTATTTTTCTTGTATTGCCATATAAAACTAACGATTTTCTAGTAGATTATTCTGATAAATTCTATTGTAAAATTTACATCACTACCATTCTCCTAGAGTTATGAATATACTGACTAGGTAATATGCTATATAGAAATCTTCAGGTGATGTCTGATCTTTGTGGATACTATTAGTTCCAACTTCTTCTCTGGCAAACATAAGAAATTTCTCTCTTTTTTTGGGATTGAGCTTCCACACTAACTTTTCCTCTGAGTTTCTTCACAATTCAGCATAAAGACTCCTCCTTGTTGAATTTAATGGGCTAATTTCAAGAGACTATTCTCAACTTATGGTGAATGAAGTGACACTTAGTGAATTTTTGTTATAAAATTAAGCTAACATTGAGACCTGATTATGTGGTGTGCATTATGTATAAGTGGTACTACTTCAAGTGTTGTTCTATCTATTCATTGAACTTTATTACACTGCAAAATTGTTTGCTAACGTCTTTCCTACTGTATTCCCTTTTGTATGTATTGTTTTAGAGTTCAGCTTTTGAAAGTCCTGGAGACACGTAAATCTGTGCTGCAGAAAGAGCAAGGAATGGCATTTGCACGTGCTGCTGCTGCTGGTTTTGACATTGACTACATGCCAGCTTTGATGTCATTTGCCGAATGCTTTGAAGCATCACGCTTGTTGTAAGAATAATTAACTTTCTTAACTATTTTTACTAGTGAGATTTTGGATACTTGGCCAATTGGCTGATAGCACACACACATATATGTCTGTATGTGTATGTGTGTTTGATTTCTGGATGATCTTTCTGATTCTAATTTTGTTGCATTTCAGGGATGGGTGTAGAAATTTTATATCTCTATGGAAAAGAAAGCATGAAAGTGGCCAATGGCTTGAAATTGAAGCTGCCGAAGTCACACCCAATCGTGCTGGCACCTGTGCAATTAATGCTTCTGGCATAGTGATTTCTAATATGGTTACTACATCCCATGCTGAGTTGGACTCAGAAAGTAACGGGAAAACTAATTCAGGTACCTAACATCTTCAGCACACCTTGGACTTCGTATTCATGCACTGTTTTGTCTTAGAGGTCAGGGAAGGGATTACTATTATGGGTTTCTTGAGTGGACTAGTAATAGAACAAATGTGGGATTTTCAATTTGGCTAACTAGGATTTTATTGAATCAAATATGTAGTGCTGACTAACTGCCAACAGTTCTAGATATGAGAAAATTAGTAAAGTTCCTGATTTCTATTTTTTCTCTCCCTAAATGTACTAACATTATTGTTTACAAATTTATTGATGTGTGTTCAGCAGACAGACAACCAACTGCAGGTTACCAAGATAATGTTCAAGGTCATTTTCCAAACAGTGGCTTCTCCTCTTGGCCTGTTCATTCTCCCCCAGGTGCTTTACCAATGTTTCATACTTATCCAGTGCAAGGGATACCCTACTATCAGAGTTATTCTGGCAACAGCCCATTTGTGCAGCCAGTTTCCTCACCTATGGAGGAATCCAGACTAAATGCTAGTCCAAATGTGGGACATAGAAGGCATTCCATGGATAATGGACAGTATACTGAATCTGAAACTCCGGATGAAATGGCTATGGAAAGGGAGGGTTCACTGACTGGAGAACGACGAAAGAAGGCTGGGCGATCAGGCAGACACAGATCTGGTATGGTGGTCATTCGGAACATCAACTACATAACAAAGACAGAACGATCTTCTGGAAGTGGATCATGTTCAGATTATTCTTCTGAAACTGATGAAGATAAAGAGGTTCAGGAATCTGTTAAGACATCAAAAAGAAGAGGGTCCAGTGACAAATCCTTCAAAAGGCTGAATTTATCTGATAAGGAAGTAACAGACTCTGGGAAAGATGCTGATGGAGGACAGTGGCTAGCATTCCAAAATTGTTTACTGCGAGGCGTAGATGAAGATAGGCATGCCGTTGACCAAGACAAGTTTGATGAAGTGAGAAGAAGAAAACGTATTGCAGGGAATGATCCTATAGATTTTACTGAGCGGAATATGCATGAAGTTCAAGCTGGTGAAGCCTTAGCCATGCAGAGAATTAGTAATGGATTGACCCATATGCCTAGGTCATCATCTAATGATGGTTTCTTGTTATCAAGAAGCTCGGGACAGTCGGTTAATGGTAGGTCCGTGGATGCTATGCAGTCTTTAGAAATAGATGGAAGGATTGGTTATAGAAGGGGGGCAAATGATGATTTTGTTAATGGACTAGGTTATTCAAGCAATAAATTGGAAAGGAAGTTATTTCATGATATGAACGATGACTCCTATGTAGTGAGAGTCAATGATTCAGGAAATCTAGAGAGAAATGCTATTGATATGGACTCAGAGTTCCCAAAGGTACACAAGAAGGAAGAGAATAATTCCAATTATCAACCAGATGAATTGAGTTTGATGCCTGAACGACGAGTAGAAAAGGGGTCAAGGGATTATGATCGTGCCTTAGACTATGAAATGCAGGCTCAGATAGGTGGTGGTGCTTTGCAAGATAAAAAGAACAAAGGTCTGAAACCAAGATCCAAGATGATGGACAAAGATCCGAAATCAAAACCTACTCCAAATAGTTCTGATCTAAAAAAGACTATTGGGCCAGTAAGGAGAGGAAAGACTAATAAACCGAGTCCATTGGATGAAGCACGAGCACGTGCTGAAAGACTACGAAACTACAAAGCTGATCTCCAGAAAATGAAGAAAGAGAAGGTAATCTATATACCCCTAACTACTAAAACTACCGTTTCATGTTTGTATTGCACATGTTTAACATACAATTGAAGTACATTGCTTTAGTATGTTTAAATTTAGATTAGTGAGAGATTCATGTTTTCCAGGTTGTTCATCAGCTTCTCAAATCTATTTATTTCTTCTTTCTTATTTATGATAATAACCAGGAAGAGGAAGAGGTAAGACGCCTCAATGCTTTAAAGATGGAGAGGCAAAGGAGAATTGCTGCCAAGAGTAATTCAATGGCTACCAAGTCATCCACGCCACCACAGCAAACAAAGAAACAGATTCCTGCGAAGCTTTCACCTAGTTCTTATAAAGGCTCTAAATTTAGTGATTCAGAGCCATGTTCATCCTCACCCTTCCAAAGATTTCCAATCAGAACAGCTTCTGTTGGATCCAATGATTCTTCCAAAGCCCCCAAAACCGGCAGATTGAATACAAACAAGTTAAGTCGATCAGCGCCTTCTCTGCCTGAATCCAAGCGAGAGAAGGGTGATGGTACCACTGATACTAAGGCGTCAATGGCTAGAATTAGAAGATTGTCAGAACCTAAAACGAGTACAATTCGTCATACTTCGTCAATATCTGTCAAACCAAGAGGTGCTAGGACAAGTTCAATTACTAAAGCAACTAATGAGACTGATATCAGAAAGATTTCAGCTATTGTGAATCATGATAAAAGCAAGACTACAACTCTCCCTGAACTAAGAATGGGAACATCTAAAGCAAGTGACATTGTCCAAACTGGATCGTCAGTTAAAGAGAGGACACAGAAACTGAATATTAACAACTCTTTGAATTTAGAAGGCACCTTGCTGAAGAAAAATGAATTTGAAATCTCACCTTTCGACGATGAAGATGACAATCCTATTATTGAGAAGACCGTTGTAATGCTCGAACGTGAAAAACCTTGTGCTCCCAATAGTAATGATGGCAAGGCAAAATCAAAAACAAGGATACTGAAGGGTCAGTATGAGACTGATAGAGTAATGGTGAAAACTGAAACAGTGCCAAGTTATGTTGCTCTTCAAACATCAGTTTCGGTAGATACAGAAGCCTCAGACAAAAAATCACATGTGAAACCTGGATCATCCAAGGTGTGTTTTCATAAATTTAATAATAGTTAACTGTTGTAATCAGTATGCATGAAAGAAAATAAATGTGAACATGATGATGTAAAGTAGGCAATACATGCCTGCACTCTCCAAGTATAAATTGTAGGAAACATATTAGCCTGCAGTTTCAAGCCTCACACATGATAACATGCTACTGGAAGGCTAAGTTGATTGCATTACTGTTAATTTATCTCAAAGATCATACTCTGCCAGACAGACAGAACATTCATAAATGGCGAAGTGCTAACATGTATGACCTACTTACATCCTAATTGTTAATTGTGAATAGTAACAACATAACAAGCAGGTACAAAGTTGAGAATTTTGCTTTTCCTTAAATTCTTACATATGATTTTCAGATATTCTGTAGGGGAAGATAAGTCTATGTTCAATTATCATGCTGGTATTTGATAATTAATTTGAGGAGTGATGTGTTATTTTAGGCATGTAACTGTAAGGTCAAGGAAATTCTAGTTTGACCTGTTGCTTACATGTCTGTGCACTAGATGTTTATCTGAATTCTCCATGCATGAAAGATCTTCTTATACAATGTATTTTCTTCCAAAATCAGGTTACATTGAATGATATGGAGAAAGAGCCTACAAAATCGTCTAGCATTCATATTACAGATAAAACATATCATTCCCCTCATGTTCGAGTTTCTTCTTTAGAAGATTGTAGTACACAAAGCTCTGAGTACGGTAAAGCACCTTCTGCAAGCTTTGACAGTGCATCAATTGGTACGGAGACTTTTAGATCACGAGTGTCTGATTCCAGAAATTCAACTCTTGAAAAGATTCCGGAGGTGATTGAGAAGCCTCAGGTAAAGGAATCATCTAAGGGGTTGAAACGGCTGTTAAAATTTGGAAGAAAGAACCATGACTCGCCACCTGCTGCTGGTCGCAACAGTATTGATGACTCTGAAGCAAATGAGATTGGAAAGAATGGTTCCCCCAATGAAGGTAGCATGATTCAAACAGAAACCAGCATATTACTATAGTATATTTTACGAAGTACATTTCTACAGCACTTTATTGATACCATGATCCACACAACACACAACACTCAAAACCTTGAGTTCCTGTAAGTTTGTTGAAACTTAAAATCTAAAATTATCAAACACAACTTTAATGTGTCTTTTAAGAACTAAACTGTGAAGTTGAAAGCTGACAGCACCTAAATGAGTTTAGGAACCTCCCTCCCACAAAACTCAACACAGACACACTCTCCTATCTGCTCACTAAACATTCAAAGATGAGTTGCTTTCTCAATAATTACATAATGACCCATTTTAGCTGTTGTGTTCAATTTTTAAGAACTTGCATATGAAGCATCATTTAATTGTTCTCATCAGTTCCATTGTTCTTGAAATCGCTGAAACAAATGAAAATATATTAACCCAAGATAAAAAGGAAAACACAACAGTTCCCAAACTGTTTTCTTTTATTTTCTTTAACCAGCTTATGTTATTTTTTTCTCCTTGTGATGCTTGCCTTGTAAATATGAGTGCCATGTGACAATTTGAAAGATGACTAATATACATCATATTGGTATTTTCTATGCTGTCGTAGTTCATACACTGAGGAATTTGATCTCTCGAGATGAAACTCCCCAAAGTGCAACTCCTCAAAAGTGTAAGTGACTTTGAAAGAACTCTTGCTTCATCTTATCTAGATTCAAATTAATATTTGATGAACACATCATTCTTATGCAGCTTCTCGCTCTTTCTCCTTGTTATCACCCTTTCGAAGCAACAAAGGAAAAAAGATAATGATGTCTTGACAGAATTTATGCTGTTACTTGCGGTTGTGGCAGTGACCATTTACTTGATTCTTTCCATTTTTATCTTTTTTTTTTTGTTTTATATTTTTCTTAGCTGAGATTATTTTGCTGTTGGAGTGTGTCTGTTAACCAAAAGCAATTTTAGGCCCTCCTTTTGACACAGTTCTTGAGTTTCAAAACCTCGACAAATTATTTGGAAATCTAAATGGGGAAATTGATTCTGAATCCTTAAGGATCTTGGTTCAGCATGTGGTGATGTAAATTATGTCCCTATTTATTTTTGACAACAGGAAATATCAGTTATTTTATTTTTCCATGAAAAACAAACATCTCAATGTAAATTTATTGGTGGCATTAATTTTGAGATACATTTCTGTACTGTATGCCCCATCGGACCATCGAACAAGGCTGGGAGGGCTCGCATATAAAACATATCCACCGGTCGAACGGCCTCACGGATGAACTGTATAGGACCATCGGTCAATCGGTCTCACAAATGAACCACGTATTATAACGTAAGGGACCATCGGTCGATCGGTCTCGCAAACGAACTACGTATTATAACGTAAGGGACCATCGGTCGATCGGTCTCGCAAACGAACCACATATTATAACGTAAGGGACCATCGGTCGATCGGTCTCGCAAACGAACCTCATATTATATCGTAAGGATCCATCGGTCAATCGGCCTCACAAATGAACCACATATTATATCGTAAGGAACCATCGGTCAATCGGTCTCACAAATGAACCATGTATTATATCGTAAGGGACTATTGGTCGATCGACCTATATATTAATTACACATTACTCCACAAAGGACCATCGGTCGTTCGGTCCCACACGAACAGCGCCTTAACTTATAAAGAACAATCGTTTGATCAGCCACCAGGTCGATCGGTCGATCAGTCTCCTAAGTGATTCGCGTAGCGCTTTATATATGACCATCGGTCGATCAGTTATAAAGATGAATTATTCACTTGTTAAAATCAGAAGATAACCAGCTTAGTCAAGCGACCATCGGTTGAACGGCCAAATGACACCAGTCAATTGGATTAATTAACGTTAAACAAGTCAGTAATCTTGATTAGAGGATCATTGGGCCGTGATTAAGGAATCCTAATCACAGGCCCACACCGGAAATTATAAATAGGGCCCAAAGGTAGGTTGGTGAGGATCTTAAATTCGCATTTATTACGACAATTACACTTATACACCGATCGGTTCATCATCTTACTTAAGCATCGGAACCTTTTAGACAGGTACCCGATCGTCTGTTCGACCGATCGAGCAAGGAAGCGGATTTCTTGGAGAGGAAGTTATTGCAGTTGTGAGAAGAGGAAATTTCAAGAAGAGGAGTAAGATCGGAGAGGTTCTTAGTAGGCTCTTGGTCCCTATACCCGAAACAATTTCATTTACTCAATTAATTTTATTCAACTATAAAATAAATGGGTCTTGACTCTTTTGCAATCTTGATGATCGTGACATTATTAATTATATAGAATGTAATTACATTTTCATGAACATGATATTTAGGACTGCTTCTCTTATGGAAACTATGAAGTACCATGGTTTAGTTAAGATATAATTTGAAAACATTTTTCAAAATTTAAATTATATAAGAAAATAATAGAAGTGGGAGTGAGGGTTAATACTTGGACTATGTTGATAATTTGAAATATACCATGGGAATGAAAGTCAAGCAAAGTAGTATTGTGAAAATAATTTATATGTATTATAGTATATTCCAATTAAATTATTTAATTACTTTCAAAGGCCTATCAACAAATTCCATCAAGTAATTAGTTAACGAAATAACAACAATATTAAATAAAAGGCACACAATTTGGTCAATATTAAAGAAGGGACATTAAATGTTTGCTTTAAGTTGTAGTGGTCTTATGCTATATGTGGGGTTGGTGGTAGATGTTGTAACTTGGCATCCTTTGATTGTGAACAATAAGCAATCTAGTAGCATATTAAACTTCAATTCAACTCGTAACATAATAAACAATCTATGTAACACAATGCACAAAGAACGAGGTTTTGTCACCTAGATAAACATAGGAGAACTCAAAACATGTGTCAAGTTAATAAATTTTGCCTAACAAAAACTATAAAAAAAGAAAATGGTTAATTGACACCATTTGACGATCATTTGATAACTTGTATCAACGAAAAAATAATCTTAAAGTTAACTTTTATATTTTTAGAAGAAAGAGAAAGTAAATAATTGTGAGAAGTAATGTCAAATGATAATAAAAAAAAGAATGATGTCAAAATATCAATGTACATACAAAAATTATGTTAGACATTCCTTAGGTTTGATGGTAATGTAAGAAATTTTCCTAATTTTTAGTGTTTACAATAGTCTTCTTTAAAATAATCTATAGTTCAATATTTGTGAAACAATAAAGGAATTAATACGATGAACAATTAAATATGTGTTTAATGTTTTTAAATATTTGAAGGATTAATTTAGGGGTAAAATAAAAGTACGAAGAAAAAAAAAATTAAGGAAACTTAATACCATGTTAATGTAGTTTGTTGATTAGTATGAGAAATGAGAATTGTAAATATAAATCATGAATTAATTAATTCATATTTAGATCATCAAAATGGAGAAAAAAAAACGTAACTTTGAAGTGGTACCCAAGAAGCAATTTTTGTGATATTATAATCTATTAATGGTTGTATGATTCATATTTTTTGTGAAAACTTAAAAGTCATATTGAACGAGACTCGTACAATAGCAATGTAAACCAAGCTAGCTCAGAGAAAAAAAAATATCAGTGATAGAAAAAGAAATGAACAACCTTTGTGAACATTAGTGCAAATCACTTAGGAATTACAGAAAAAAAAAAAAAAAAATTAATTTTGTCATCACCATGTTGGTCATTACTAGGTGTTTGAACTCATCAAGTTCTGTATCCAAATCTTGAAGTCTGATAAGTGAGTTTGTTGGCTACAACTGCTGCAACTAGGAAACACCAATTATGGTGGCAAGATTCAACAAAGCTGAAGGTGAAGAATCAGTCAAAGCGAATGACTAAGCATGAAATTTTGCTTCTGCTCATTCTGATCAAAGCTTCCTTTGCCAAGCACTCAGCTGCTTCTTGTGGATCCTCTATGTGTCTTATCAGATTCACAGCCTCTTGGTTCTTCATCACCTGCTAACATATATTCAGATTCATGATCCACTGTTTTCTCATGAACAAGTATTAAAAGTTACTTAGTATTCTGGGACTTAGTTACCTCCCATATACCATTGCTTGCTAGGATCAAAAATTCAGTATCAGAATCGATTCTATCACCTCCCACCACAAGTTCTGACCCTTTAGAATGCTTTGTATCTGTTGTGTTGCCTGATTCACAAGCTATCATGCGTACTTTTTGTGCACATGCATAGCATTCATTATGAGATGTGTGAACAAAAACAAATGGATGAAAAACAGAAACAAAAAATGAGATGTAAGATCTTTAACATTCCTCTTGATGCCTACACATATGTATCTTGACAGTGAGAATAGATATTAATAAATGAATGATTCGATAGTGCTCTTATAACGCGTAAGTCCAACCGAGAATAAATTTTACTAGGATAGATTTTGGATGACTCAAATACCATCTACAAAACCGGTTTGAAAGGTGATGTTTTTATATGTAAGTTAATTTGTCTTATCTCTGGTTAATGTTTAAGTAATAATGAAAAAAAGATGAGAGTGATTGATACCTGAAAAGAGTCTGCTATACCAATTTCTCTTGGCTGAAGGACTGTATCTGCCAGTTGTCTGATAAGCGACACCATTTCTGCACAAAACAGTTCTGTAATCTCCCATGTTGGCTATCACAAGCTTTTCTCCATTTATCACCATCACTGATGTTGAACCTATTCTGCATATCTCCTCCTCTGGCTTCAGTGCCTCTCTGATCTTTGTTCTCACACCTAGGTAAGCTCTCTTCAGTGTTTCTTTGCCTTTTCTCCTCATATGACACTAACATGTAATTGAAACATCAGAAAAACAGAAGAGGCCAGAAATATAGATGAAAATAGGGAATTTGTGGAATCTTTTTAGAACAATCCTTGGTTGCAGAAACATCTCCTCATATTACTATCAGTTTTTTTCCACACATTTTACTGGTTGCAGAAATTTCTCAGGGAGTGATGACATGGTTTTACCTTTTCTGGTGATATGCTATCATCAATCCTTTAATAGGTAGAATGTACGAAAACTGTAAATTTTGACAGTAAAATGTATGAAAAAAATTTGATGGAAAAAATGTGACAACTTTAATGCACTTTTGACCATGATGAAATTTCAATTTTGTTAGAAGAAGAACAGTAAAACATTCATAGCAGTGTATTAAAGTTTTGTTCTTTACCTCTCTGACAATGAATATACCAAGGGTGGTGAATATATGGCTATTGATGAGCATTATTATTATTATGGTTCAGCAAAAAGTACAGAGTATAGCTGAGAGAAGTTAACATAACATTGATTTGTCACCTCTTTGAGCTTCTTGCCAAAGAAATGGGATTGCACATACTTGGTAACTCCATCTCCAACTACAGCATCAAAGATTCCAAAATACCACAGTTCTGTGTGATCCATCTGCTCCCTCTGTATCACAACTGAATCAAACTCTGAGTCATCAGAACCACCTTTGATCACATGATGCTCCACCACATGATGTCCATGTGATATTGGAATCATCCATGAAGGCTTGTTTCCTCTCCATTTGTTTCTCCTTCTTCCAAAGAAAAAACGTTTCAACCTGAATGCCTGCTCAAGTCAATGGAAACATTGCTTATTCATATAACTTACTATTCATTATTTTTTTTGTTCTCAAAAGAGGATGATTTCCCTGGAAGTCATTCATCTTTATACTACTCGCGTTCAAACATACTTAACTGCGTAGTTCTTATGAAATCTGATGCATTAGTGCTATCAGTTACTATTCATTCATTGAACAAGCATTTACCAGAGATACTTTTGATTGTGTTTCTTCAATCAAGTTTAGAGCTTCATCTCACTTATTTGCAAAGATTCATTAAATATAAAAAAGGAATTAACACTGCTGAAACCCCAATTCTGATTTAATAACAGCATGATGAAAACAAACATGAACAACTATTATTTGTGATGAACTTCAAAGAACCTGAATGGAACAGTGAAATAGGGACATACATACATACCTTAAGCTTGATATGGAAGTCTCTTATTCCCATATTTCTTTCTATAACGACTTGATCAGATACTGTGAAATCAATATTTTCAGATGGAAAAAAAGATGTCCCAATTTATTCTTTTGGCTCTGTGGTTGCATATTCAATAGAGGTGTTGTGTCAGGTAGAAGTAGCTGCTCTATTGAAAAAATTAATTGGTTTTGATTATCTGTTAGGAGAAACCTTTGAATATGAAATAACAATCTGTTCTACTTTCTGAAGTTTTAAACCAGAACAAAAAACAAGGGCTTCAATAAGACAAAAAAAACCAGCTGAAAATATTGCCTTTGCTCCTTAATATTAGCTTAAAAGAACTCATTTAAAAGTGTAACAAATTTAAATCATCAGTGAATAAATCAATGCTTTCTTTCACTTATACATTTATTCATTTTAGAAGAATGAAAATCTTTATATAAAATGACCTGCTGTGAACAAACAAAAATGATAAACGATGGTATTACTATTCAACTTTAAAATTTTATGATTTATACACTTTGTTTCCTTTATTTGCTGAAACAAAAATTAGCATCTGACAACCTTAACACAAGTAAAAAAGTTCATCTATCAGTAATTTATTGCATACTAAGAAGTAGTACTAGTTTGATGCTTTTACTTTTTTTTTCATTAATTCATTAATTCATTGATGCTTTTACTTAGATGCAACCATTCAACATTCATTGTGATGTGCTCTCCTTACCTCAACTTTCAATGCACAATGCAACTGATTCTCATAATTATCTTGATTTTACCCATGCACAAGTTTGAAATTCAAATTGTGTCAAAGTTTTGAGATAATTCTTACTTTTCACTTTTACTTATCCAAATAAACCAATACCTATATGAAAAATTTAAGTGATCATTAAATGACAATTTTTTATGAGTTTGTAAGAACAAGAAAATTATAGATATCTTGTATTTTAAGAAATGTTTTTAGTATAAGTTGTTTTAAGATTATAAACTTGGTTTTAACTTTAGGTATACATTTGAGATAAAAGTTAAATTAAAAAAAAAAACTTTTTATGATATTAAAAACTTAAAAATTATTTTTAACACTTTTTTCTCCTTCATCTCTATGCATATACATTTCTTTTTTATGTAAAAGCTGATTTTTGTATTGTCTCCAGAAAATATAATTATTTAAAATATTTTCTTTCAAAACTTATCAAAACAAAACAATTGAGTCTAATTTTAAATTCTAGTTTGAATAATTTCATTTTTTTTTAAGTTATCCTCAACATCATGTAGTTTCTTTGTCTTGCATTTTTTCAGGATTTAGATATAACTTAAAAGCAAAAATGCTAACCATTTTTTAAGTATAGGTAAAAAAAAATTATCATTATGATTTCTAGTATATTTTTCTTTTAACCTTTCAACCATTGTCCTAAACAAGACTCTGAAAAGGAGACAATTGGGTTGAATTAATTAAAAGTTTCCACCAAATTTATGCATTTTATTACTTATAAAATTGAGTTGAGAGAGAGACGTATATTTAATTTAATTTTTTCTGGTTGCATGTCTGGTGCCATGATTCTTGCCAAAGTTAACAACTTAACAGAGCTTACATCCATACAAATATAGAAAAAAAAAAGAAATGAAAGGATAAAACAGAAATAAATATTAATTATGAAAACAGTGGTGTTGAATCAGAGTGTTAGAAATTAGAATGACGTGGTACATCAATATTCATGTTTTTTCAGAAACTTACAACAATATACTTTAATATCTACCTATGCATACTTGAATACCAGTTATGTACCATTTTTCAATTATTATTTTAGGTGCAACCATTTCATTCATTTCTTTTTTTTTTCGAGTTAATTACTTAGTTGATCCCCACAAATGCAACCTCACATACTTATAGAGTTATTTTTAAGAATTATTTTACTACTGTTAATAATTTTTCACTCAGACAAAAGTGATTCATGCAATAATGACTCGAAAAAGATTAGTTGAAAATTGAAAAAGAAAAATCAATATTTGTTAAAAATAATTGTCAAACTTATGTAAGTCGGCACAAGTTTAATCGAAAGTCTTATGTAAAGATATTTATAGTTTTGATGGGAAGAAATAATATTATATTTTAGTTATCTAATAAAATGATTTCTGTAACTTGACGTAGCCCAAGTTGGAGTATAAATTAAAACGTTCATAACTATTTTCTATTATTTGTGTACAAGGCCTAGTTGGTTTTATAAAAATATTTAAGAACTTTTTTTTTTAGTTTAGAATAAACCAGCATAATCTTATGGTGTTATCGTTTCTCATCAGACGATTTATGCTGAAGAGTTTAATGCTTATACGAAAAAGTCTAAATACTCAATTCAATCTCTTTATAAAATCAATATATCTTAAAAGAAATATCTTAAGTATAATATGAAGAAAGTTATAAAAACACAAACAAATTCTGACACGAGAAAGACCAAAAAAACTTGGAGTAACATAAAATTCTTTTCAATCGGAGCGCAGTTGCTTTTTGATATCAGTTCAGTTTATCACATTCAAATCATATAACAATTACTATATATGTTCAAAGAATTATTAATTAATAATGTAAATTGACACATAACATTAAAATGTATTATTGTTAAAGAATTAAGTAATGAAATTAAACTTTTAAAAAACATTTCTTGTAAAAAACAAAAATGAGAAGTAAGGCGTTTGAAATATAAACCAATCTCCACTTTTTTGCAAAAAACATTATTCTACTTTGATGGTTGGTAAGATTAAATATTAAAAAATTGATACATTTTGGTAAAAAATATAATTCTGAATCAATCAAGCTTAATTTTTACTAAGCTCATTATAGGTGTATCACAATCATGAATATCTAATTACCAAGGAAAACAGAGACATGAAAATTTAAAACGATACAGAAGATAAAAAAAAAATCCAATCACATGAAAATCCTAACAAGAAAAATAAAAAGCAATTCTTGCTCATATTTGCATTGTAGCCAAAAGATTTTTTAATCAATTGTCAGAAAACCAATAATCAAAGTGCAAACAAAAGGCCAAAAGAGGCAAACCAAATATTGTAACAATGAGATTGGGAGAACTGGCATCAATCCACTAGTAACACAAGATCTCAAAATAAACATTTCTAGGAAATCTGTCAATGATACATAATAAAAACTCATGTAACAAAAGTAAACTAATCGAAAGAAATTCATAACAAAATTTGGAAATTGCACATGAAATTAGAGGCCTAAGCAGTCTTTTTCAGCTTAGCAAGCTCTTGCCTAACAACTCCTGCCCTCTGCACAAATTGAAAAAAAAAGAACAAATTTTAAATTAACCACCATCATATGTCAACAAACTAGAACAGGCCCTTGGTTTTTCTTAAACATAAAAACCAATTCACAAACTATTAAAGGAGCAATACCAAAATCAAAACAGTGAGAATAGGCATGTTTAGTGAAACTAACCTTGATCTTTGCCAACATAATCTTAAACCTGTCAAAGTCATTGAGGGATGCTCTTCTCTTCTGCACAATCAGTTTTCTGCCCCATGAACTTTTCTCCCACCTGTTCTTAACATCTGTTAAGCAAAGAAGCAAACTCATCAACAAAAGGAATGCTTTCAATGTGATAAAAATTTGTCCTAAAAAATGTGTACCAACCAGCAGCCTCCATGGCTTGAATGAGATCCTTCTTCTTTGGGACCCTCTTGATATCAATCTTAATGTCAGTGAGTGACAGCCTCTTGAAGTTCACTTGGGACCTCACCATATCGGGAGCGTCCACAAGAGCCTATCAAAAAATGATGATAGAAAATTATGCTAATGTTTCAAAATCAAATACCTAAAAGCTGAAGATAGCACATCAAACTTATAAAAACTTTGTACAACTCTAAATCTTAATGAAATTTGATTCTATTGCATGCCAAATTGATAAAAAGAATTCAAAAAAGAGCACATTTTTTCATTTAGTTGACGCTACTCAAACACAAACATACAAAGCCTATATGATACAACTAAAACTGACACATTAAAGTTATCAGCAGGATTGGCTGTTCTAACTCCTCTTAAAAGGACTTTGATATTATATATTATATATTATCACAAAACCAAATCGATACAAAGAGTCAAAACTTAGTTGATGCTACAAAAATACAATACACAACAAAGCCTTTAGTGCTATAACCCAGTTTAAATACCATTAAGAAAAAATAGGCTTAACAAAAACTATAGAAATAAAACAATAAAGAATAAATCATACATCAAACAAACAGGGTAAACGACTCTAACTAACTCCTTCACCGGATTTTGGCATTATCGCATACCAAATTGATACCAAGACCCTAAATTCAGTTTAAGCTCTAAAGTACAAATAGCGAAAGCCTTGAGACCCAATTAACATAAAACTAAGCAGAACCAACAGCCACAACAGAACCAAAAACATAAAACCATGGATCAGAACAAATATTCCAGCAACGAAATTCATGCCGAAATTTACCAACACCAAGATCAAAGAATGGGATTTCTTTTACCCCAAACGTCACAAGAAACCAAAACAAACACTAGGGCACGCACTCCATGAATCTAATTCAACTAAAAAACACCAAATCAAAGAAAGAAAAACAAAATGGACATACTCTGTTCTGGTCAATGACGTCGACAATGACCACTAGCCTCCCATACTCTTTGCCGTAGTTGATCTGAGCAACCCTTCCAATCTCAACGTACCTCTTGAAAGGCTGCAACAAAGATCAGAAAAAAAAAAACATTCTTTCATTAAAACCAGAAAATCCAGATGCAGAAACACGCAAGGTAGATAGAAAGTGTTAAAGGGTAGGTCAATGGAACTCACCATTTTCGGCTACGAGGATTCTGTGACTGCCGAAGTGATGAGAGGAGAAGCGAAGGTTTGAAGTTAGGGTTTTGTTGAAATAGCAATTATAAAGAAAGGAGCGTGTGTTGTGACGAGGATACGAATGGGCCAAAACCCACATATTTTTGTGTCGTAAAAGAATGCTCGTTTTAGAAAAAACAAAAACAGAATGGGCTATGATGGAAGCCCGTAAGACTCTTTAAAATTTCAGGCCCATAATTTACTATATTTTATAATTATTATCCATATTTTAAAAATCGAACTAGGAAAAATATATGTCCATAATTTACTAGATCTTAAACTCGCGCAAATATTTATTTAAATTACATTTTTAAAATTTTAATTTTAAAAAATATATAGATAGATGTAAACTTAATAATAAAATATTCTTTAGCATATAAAATATAATTATAATGTTTTATAACACAATAAAAAGAGTTAATTATACTTTCAACCTCAACATACTTGTGAGATTAATTTAAAATCTCTTTTCTGCTCAACAACCATAAGCATTAGCCACCATCACTTCCACCAACCACTAACAATAACAAGGACAGTTTTTGTATTCAGACAATTCTGGGGTGCAGGAAAAAAAAAGAGAAATGCAGGAATAAATTGCTTTTTGGTTACACTTGTCAATCATTATCAAAATTACTACCGGACCATAACATATATAAAATTAAATTCTCTATAAACATCATTTTTTTTAACTTGCATATTTCTCTATACATGATTAAATTCATATGAGTTTAAATCATTCTTAATTAATATAATTAAATCCTCTTGATATTCAAAATAATTTAAAGATATTTTTTAATTCACGAAAGTATCAATGATAGATAAACTTGTGAGAATAAGAACAATCCAAATTGATTGCTACCTTTGATATATTCGACTTGAAGTTAACAGAGATATGAGCTACGCAAGAGGACCATCACACCCTTTAACTCTTTAGTCTCGATATAGATTGTTTTATTTGATTTTTTATAACATCAATACTCTCCTTTTTTATAAAAAAACAAAATGGCAACAGGCCCATCAAAGTTGGCTGGCCATTTCTGTCCTAAAGTTAGGGGTTGTCCTCTTGTGTTTGGGCCTAGGGTTGGCCCAATTGATAAAACTCTTTCAGGTTGTCCTAACCCTCACTTTGCACTCTTGCAGAAGGTTCAGCAGTCGTCACTCTCCCTTTCCCTCTCACTGAACCCTCTGCTAGGGTTTGCCCTAAGGTCCACTTCGAGCTAGCTCAAACTCAGTTCCTACTCACGTAAGTCACCTCTCAGCTCATGCTTATATTTTCGTAGTCTATGTTTGTTGTTATCGTTAGGGTTTAGTAATAACCCGCCCCTTTCTTCTATTTTACCGTTCATTCCAGCTGCTGACCACTCTAAGGGCAGTTTTGCTTCCTGTGTGCGTGTCGAAGCATCCCGCTAGCTTGTTTTCCAGGTACGGGAAGTTAGGGTTTCGAGTTTGAGTTGTCATTAATCTGTTTTGTTTGGGTTGCCTTTGATCTGTTTGAGCCTACTGGATTTTTGTATGGATAAATAGCTATTCGTGGTGCGTGGGATATCTTGTATGATGGAAGGGTTGGGAAAATTGTATCTATTGCAGGTGAATCCAGGGCGAGACCTGGTAATCTCGCTCAGGCGAGTCAGACTCGCCTAAGCGAGTCTGGCGGAGGCTCACCCAAGCCTTTTTCGCCAAAGGTCGCCCAGGCGGCCAGCTCTTTAATTTTGAGCGAGCAGACAACTCGCCCAGGCGAGAGGGGTCTCGCCTAAGCGAGACCCCGCGTTGTCCTCATTCCTGTTTTGTGCCCTCGCCTAGGCGGAAGGGGGGACTCGCCTGAGCAAGACTGTCTCGCCTGAGCGAGGTGCTGGGCGAGACAGTGTTGTGATTGGATGTTTGTTTGTTCCCGAATGATCTGTTTTGGTTGAGTATGAATGTATGATGAGTGATATGTATATAATGGAGCATGAGGTATACGTGGCATGATTCATGAATTTCAAATGATGGGTTTGGTATGAAAGTTGACATGTGAACTAAGTGAGCGGGTTATTGTTAAAGTGGTATGAAAATGTGATGAATTGAAGTCCTATGAGCATGGATGGACTATGATAAGTTGGGATGGGTTGGATCTGGAAATTGAAAGGTAACGACTTTAAAGGTTGATGTGATGAGGGTATCCTTACATGGTGAGTATTATTTGATTGTATGATCGTATTTTGTCTGTGTCGGTGCATAATGCCTTGGGGGTCTCTAGGTGAGACTTTCAGGGTTGCGCTTTAGTGGTCGGGACGTAATTCCATGGCCCCTGGTAGTGGGTGTCTATGGTGGTGCCCCATTTGTATAACTAGGTAAGGATTCAAGTTAAGGTTGCATCCTGACACTCTAAGGAGTCAGTTAGTCTTACTTAGAGCGGACTGACTCTTGTGGTGAGAGTAGCAGGAGGCCTGAAATTATTTAAGGGCTAACCTTGTGGTGAGGGAAAATTGATCCATCGTAACACTTGTAACACATAGCTCGTGAGTGAGCAGCTCGGGGATGAGCAGAGGTATCCACCACAAGTGCGGGCATCCGCTGAATCCGATCAAGTTATACGTATCCGGATGAGTCGAGTCGTAGTGTATTGAGTGAAGAGTCATAACATGCTTGGTTGTTATATGGATATGGGATGATGAAAATATATACTTGACTGTATGATGAATATGTTGTTGGCTCTAGCTTACCCGTTTTGTTGCATGGTTGTATTGTATGTGGCTGTTCTTTCTTGCGATGATCATCAATTTGATTGATGGGAGCAGATGGGAGAAGTTCTCGTGGTCAACAAGGAAATGGTGATTCCGCTGCTTAGCCATCTCGGCTGGAGTTTTCTTCATGATTTCTTTAGGGCTATAGCCCATGTATCGCTTTATGCATTTCTACTATATTCTCTTTGTTAGACTTGTGTATGGTTTCCGTCGGCATCGTGGTGTGCCTAGTTCTGTAGAGGTTGTGTTAAGGACCCCAATGCTACGCTACAGTACTATTATCGTGTGACGTTTTTCTTTGATTTCGCTTAATAATTAAATGGGACGTTACAAAAACACTATTTAAAAACTAATAATAAATAAATATAAATTATAAGGTATTTCTTGTTTCTTATGTAGTACATCTAACAGTAAAAGATAGTAATTCTTCATCAACTAATTCCCTTTCTGCTTTTCAACATCATCAAATAAGGTAAAAAAAAAAAAATAGAAAAAGAAATCCAACATTTATACCTCGAAACATTGTTGTATCCTAATTCTCCATCATTTATGTTTCTTTAGGACAACTGTGTGAGTGGAATCAACGGACACAACATATATTCGTTTTCATATGTTCACGATCACTTTCGAAGTTATCTGCAATATATTCTCCAATTTAAAATTTTTTCATGGCCGTCCGTTCAAGTGGGAACGAAAAGGAGACCCAAGTCATCGTTTATATTCTTTACCAAATGGACTACAATATTCTTTTCGTCAGATAAGAATGAATATGTAAATATATAATGATTTATTTTTATACCTTTGAATATTTTATTTCACATATTCAGCTAAGATACTATAATAAATCATTAAATTAATTAAAGTATTAGAAAAATAAAAGAAAAATATAGATAAAATTAAAGTAATACTAGAGTTGTTGGAACCTGCGAGCCGATCTGGCTCATCACAGGTTCGAACCGACTTGGATTGAACATTTTTTATAAATTTCAATACGGGTTTATTTTTGACCCGACTCACTTAAAACTTGGCTCACTCGGATTGAACCTGTGGTGAGCCGAGTTGGTGAGCTAACCTGCAAATAAAGGATTACATAAGTATTTTTTGTTAAGTTGAGCTTTGCATTTAGGTCATGTTAGATTGTTTTTTTAGTTAACAGATAGATAATTTGGTATATTTGTGAATTTAGTTTGTATTTTGATTGTATCGAAGTTTATTTAGATTTTAATTATAATTATAATTTAGTTTTAACTGAGAAAAATTTTAAAAAATTGTATTTTTTTAATTAAGTGGATCCGTGAGTCAACCCGTTTAACCCATCAACCCGTGGTGGGTCAGAACAGATTTGAATTTTTTTGACTCACTAGTAAATGAGTCAGGTTGAGTTGTCTCACTAAATTATTAACCCCTAATAAATTGAACTAGGCTGGACCACATTACCCGCATTCAACAACTCTAAGTAATAGGACCAAGTAAAGAAGTTCTCAGTCCGCAACAGAATAAATAGGTGTCTCGGAGAGGAATGTAAGCATCCTGAAATCACAACTCTATTGTATTCTGTGTATCTAACTTTCTTCCTCTTCCTTTGTCAAGAAAGATGTCAAACCCTTATATCAACGCCGCATTTCGTTCATCAAAAGAATACCAAGTGTATTTCTTCATGAAGAATAAGTATGTGAGGTTGCACTACACTCCCGGAACATACGATGACAAGATATTGACTAATCTGCGCTTGATCAGTAGTGGTTTTCCATCACTTGCAGGAACGCCATTTGCAGAATCTGGAATAGACTGTTCCTTCGACACTGAAGCGAGTGAAGCATATGTGTTCTCCGGCAACCACTGTGCCTACATAGACTATGCTCCCGGTACAACTAACGACAAGATCCTCGTAGGTCCTACCACAATTGCTCAAATGTTTCCTGTCCTCAAAAACACGGTGTTTGCGGATGGCATAGACTCTGCATTCAGATCAACCAGAGGAAAAGAAGTTTACTTATTCAAGGGCAACGAGTATTGTCGCATAGCTTATGATACCAAGAAGCTTGTTGGCAGCATTCGCAACATCGGTGATGGGTTTCCTGTTCTGAAAGGTACGATCTTTGAAAGTGGAATCGATGCGTGTTTTGCCTCTCATACGGAGTCTGAAGCTTACCTTTTCAAAGGAGAGAAGTATGTGCGCATCAAATTCAGCCCAGGTGCATATGATGACGCTCTTGTGGGTGATATCAGGCTTATCCTTAATGGTTGGCCGGTTCTCAAAGGCATTTTGCCGGTCACCTAACAAGGTTTTACTCCATTTTCGCTATCATCATCAACCACCGTAGTCTCATCTGAATAAATGGTGTCATAATATGCTACGAATAAGACTTCCATTGCCAAACTCTGTCTCTTTCTCTTTAATCTAACATTGGGATTGGATATGTCTGTTTGCTGTCCTAATGTAACATGTCTGAATGTTTGTGTTTGGTTTCCTGTAAGTGGATGTTTGTTTCCTATCGTCATGTAATTTGTGTACTTAATAATAAATAAAAGTAGGTGGTTTGATTTGGTTTGATACAATGATTATCATAGATTTAATTTAATCCATAAAAATATTTTTTATAACTTTATGGATAATTCTTATTAAAAACTCTTTTTTGGGTAAAGATCCATAATTTTATTTTATAACTGCATTAGCTTTTGATGTCAAAATGGTTAAAATAAATAAACTAGTTTTTGGAGGAGCAAGTCATAATTTTTCAAAGACTATGAAAGGTAAATGTGGTTGAATTGAATAAAATCATCGATTATGAGTGATAAACTCTAATATAACACAATTTAGATATGAAAGAACCTATTAAACTATTGAATAACTATTATTTTTCTAAACTTGGTTAAATAAATAAGCAAATTACATTAATCTCCCTCGATAAACCCTCCTTTTTTATCAGAAAAAAAATATAAATAAGTATTAAATAATATTTACAACCACGATAAACCAAACGATGATATGATATTGTAAATTACATTACTTATCTACGGTAACATTTGTCTAAAACTGTTACAATTATTATTAATATTATCTATAGTAACGTGTTTTAAAAATGTTACTGTAGCATACAAAATTTATATATAGCAACATTTCTAATAAATGTAACTAGATAAATGTTACTAAAACTAATAAGTCTTGCAGTGGGTATTGGGATAAGCATGGCAATATCAGAATCAACCAAGTAAGAAGATGAGGCTGGTTCAGCTGCAAACTCAATCGAATCTTTCGCTAAGTTACGAACCTAACAATGGCTACAACGTTCGGTTTCAGTGTCTCCTAACTCCACCACTATGTCTCTCACTCTAACCACGCAACCCCTAAACAACCTCATCACCAATCATCATACCATTTTCGTGTTCTGTGGCCCAAGTCTTGGCTATGGACACACTCTGTCCTTTTCAGACCAAAGGGTTTCTTCTTCCTTTGCCACTGTTGCCTGTTCTGCTGCCAATAAACCATCCCCTTCATCAGATATTAAGTACCTTTCTCTCTCTCTCTCTCTCTCTCTCTCTCTCTCTCACTTCTTTTATATCACATGGAGAATCAAATGTTAAAATTTTGTTAAAAACAGAAATTCCAATTTTCAAATGGTCTATGATTCATAAGAGAAATTGTATTTATATATTTTTTCTATATATGTGGAACGAACGAGAGAGTTTAGAAGAATAGAAAGAAAGTGTGTGGCAAGATAATTGACGTGATACATAGAGATAAACAGATAAAATAAACGTGTTATTGAGAAGCAGTTTACATTAAGGTATATTGATTCTTCTGTAATTTAATTGTAATCAGGATGTGTTACATGCGAGGCATGATCATACAAAATATTTTATATATATATATATATATATATATATATATATATATATATATATATATGAATGAAATGATCATGAGAAGTAATGCCAAGAATGGAATTTAGTGGTTACAAATAAGTTCAGAGTTTCACCTATTCATGATATGCTTGGAATTTCAGGTAGTGAAGCTTGAAAAAGAAACATTAGGGTCAAACAGATATAGTTTTCATTGGAATTATCTTTGTCTTATAAACATGTTTATAGATGTTTGTTCTTGTTGCTTCCCAAGTAGCTTTAGGTTTTTATATGGAGTGTTGTTCACATAGAATGTTGTTCACAGAGAATAGAGATGAAGGGGTAGATATCAGAAAGAATATGATACAGATTCTCTTGTTTTGTAACATGATAAAACCTTAGACTAGTAACAGCGATAACAAGACAGACATCAAAATTACAATTAAATTGGACTCATTCAACTTCCACGATTTCATCCAGAGCATAGTTGTTTGTTGATACATTGGCATAGTTCACTTTGTTGAATCGAACCACAACAGGGTACCGAGTCTTGGGATCCTGCACAACAACCACATACCAATCAAATATGAACTACAAATCTGAGAGGGAATCACTGTCTTAGAGTGAGTTTAGAAGCACTAATTAACCTGATCAACAGCAACAACTGAGCCAGTTCCTTTGTACCAATACGATTCCTTCCTAAGAATCTTCACCTGTTTATTGCAAACAAAAAATATAAATTAACCCTCTTGCTTCAATACTTGGTAAACACAAACTTCAACTTAAGAACACAAACTGCAATGAATATACAACTAGTAAGATCCATCACTGTCCTTGTTCCTACATAGTTTCAAGATAAATGCTACAACTTACTCCCAACCGAAAATTTATTGAAAATTATAGAATTCCCCTTCTCACCATATATATTTTCAACAAGAAACTACACCGATACACTAAGGGTCGTGAGAGTTGAACCAGATTACACAGACTAGTCGAAAATAAGAAACATTTTTCTGGAACCAATTCAATAACTTCATCGGTCTTTAGTGTTATAAATCCAATTGTAGAGGAATGTTGAAAGGTTGAAAGTGAGTTAAATTGTGGGGGGTAACTGACCTTAGCACCTCTCTTGGGGCCAATAGGGGGTGGCTTTGGCTTTGCTTCAGCTTCAGGTGGGGGAGTGGCGGTGGCAGGTGCGGGTGCAGCCTCATCGGAGGCCCTTACAACAAGCCTAGAAACATTGTTCTTTGAGGGGAAGATGACCCTTGAAGGGGATGATGATGAGTTTGTGGTGGCAGCTGCAGCTGCAACGTTAAGAGACAACACAAACCCAGATGCTGCTGAGGCCATCTTCTTATGTTCTTCTGTGTCTTCTGTAACTTAGGTTGTCTCTCTACCTTTGCTGATCTCAAGCGTTGCAAAAGGACAAGAACAACAGAAGAAGCAGTGAGAGGCTTTGAATGAAGATGATGAATGTTTAGTTTGCGGAATTATCTGATCCCCAGAAATGTGCATCAATCGTTTCCACCACTGGGGTGGTGCCACTTGTGAACCATATCCCTTTCCATTGGATAATGTTATTACAACTCGGTGTGTGGCTTCTCTTCTCACTCTTCTATGCAACCAAGCCTGAAAATTCCAAATGCGCATTGGAAATGAAATATTACATTTATAGTTTTTTTTTTTTTTTTTTTTATCACAATTTCATCACACTTTTTTTTCTAAGTTCTGGAAACCAGCATTTTATTTGAAAGATTTGAGTTTAGTTTCATACGAATCAATAACATGTTTTGCGAATAAAGATTTGAGTTTAGTTTCATTACATTTAAGAGAGAATACATAATAATATATATTAATTAGTTACAAGCACTAACTAGCATATTACACATATAGCATGTGTCATCATTTCCTAAAAGAATTACACACATATAGCACTGACGTTTTGAGCCCATTATGAGTCCATTAACCCGCTGAAATCCAATATAAGTAATCTACAGCCTATCTGTCATAATAAGGGGACTTCTCCTTGTACCCTAATGGTTTCTTCTTGTACCCCATTGGTTTCTCCTGTATCTCCAAAGAGTTTTTTAATTTCTTCTTTACCTTTTACAGTAAAAAATAAAAGTAAAATTTCTCTCTTCTTTATTTAATATAGTAGTCCACCCATGTACCCCAATATTCAATTTGACCTAGTTCCTGGAACAGCGGTCCTTTTTTCTCCACATCCATCATATCTTGTTTCTTCTCTTCGCATTGCAGCAACGGCCACACCCTCCACCTCCAGATTTCAGATTCGGAGTCCATTGTTATTGTGTTTTTAGTGCTTCACATCCTTTCGATCTTCACCTATTTAATCATTTGTATGTTTTATGTATGGAATCCATGTTTAAATTAGTAAATGAGTTTTGTTTGAATCTCTTTTTGGAAACAGACAAAGTGGAGTTCCGTAAAAGAATTTTTTTTCTCTATTAAAGAGCATTACGAATGTCGATATCCGATTCAAGTAATTACATTGCAGATGTCAACATCCCGCTTTTTTAAATATAGAAACAAATGTTGCTGTTGAATTGAAACATTACGGATGTTGACATTTGGTTCACGTTTTTGAATGCTTATTACGGATGTCAATTTTAAAATACATTATTACGGATGTCGACATCCAGTTCACGTTTTTGAACTGTGGATGACGACATTCGGTTCACGTTTTTGAATTGTGGATGGCGACATCCGGTTCATGTTTTTGAATTGTAGATGGTGACATTCGATTCACGTTTTTGAATGCTTGTTACGGATGTCAATTTAAAATACACTATTACGAATGTTGACATCCGGTTCATGTTTTTGAATGCTTGTTCTTTCAAAGAATAAAAATTAATAAACACATGTTAAAATTAAAAATAAATCGAAAGTGCACAAGCCATGTGACATTCATTTGTACAATGAACCAGATGTCCACATCTAGATTCATCACATACCGAATGTCCACATCCAGATTTAACACATATTGGATGTCCACATCCAGTCTAACACGTTTTTACAAATGTCGACATTCAATTCTACAATATAAATACCGGATGTCGACAATCAGTACTTAGATGATTATTTCATAAACACTTAGTTTCCTATTTCTGTTACCTCAGCAACAAACAACAGTCACCCAACAAGCACAATTAACAGTCATTACAAAATAAGTGTAGTGAAATATAAATGAAAAGGATTAGAGGCTGAGCGATTGGAATAGGGACCACAACCAGAGAGGTTCGAATAACATGACTACAATCAATGAAGTTTCAAAGAAAAAGCGTGCAAAGGACAAAACAGAACGAAACAAATTTGGAGGTGTTGTAGCTTAAGCGAGAAATTTGGATGAAATTCTTTAAACATCATAACTTGGCATGCTCACACAACATTTCATACCAATTATCTTCTTATATATGCATAATAACATTTTTATCTTAATTCATAGCAATAAGGACTACAAAATCCAATTGAAGTATACATCGAACATCCAAAGTAACCAAAACAACAAAAATAGGAAAACACAGCAATTGTCGCTATATATGAAATACATCCACCTGGTGAAAACCCTTTCTCTAACCACAGACTTCAAACAAAGATCCCACCAGTCAAAATGAAGATTCACGTGTCTAGAATCAGCTGTCAAAATTTTAGTTTAATCTAACGGTTAACGAAGCAAAATCTTCATTTTACCAATAAGACGCTGTGTAGGTAGCGTTGAGTGCCAGAAAGTGACGTCCAACGCTGATCAATTTGCAAAACCTATGCTCAACGCTACCTGGCCAATGTCAGCGCCAATCGATTCGCAAAAATGAGCGCTCAACGCTGCCACATGAGGCTTAGCGTTGTATCAAATATCAACAACATCAAATTAAGGTTTTTGAACAATTTGGACCTGTTCCATTACTCCAATTGGTACTCCTATAAACAATGGTAAAAAAGAGTTTTAAATTATACTAGGTCGCACCAATTAGGTTCATGATCCAACAACTCCATCTTTCTCAAATACCCTCAATTCAAACAATACAATCAATTTCAATTCAATCATTTAAGAGATCAACATACCACAATCACAAGCATCAATAATTCATTATAGCATATCAAATACTTCACAATCATACAAGATGTGACTCACTAACTCTAAAAGCTATTAGTTTTCCTTACCTGTTATCCTGCTTAGGTCGTTCTTTAAACGTCAAACGCCTCTAACCTCACAGGATGCTCTATCTATACATACAAACATCAGATTAGGACATAGCCTTATGATCACTAATCAGCAAAGACTCATATTGATGATTAAAACGATACATGCAAGCAGAAAAGGCACATGCGACAAAAAATACAAATAGACCAAAAAGATGGCAGAAACTCAACTTACGCGATCGAAAAAACTGATCGGTCTAATGTGAAAAGCTCGCCAAGAAATCAATCATATAATCTCGATTTTTCAATCAGACGATCAAAGAAACAAAACTCCTAGGGAGAAGTCAGAAAACTCTAAAAGAATGATTTTTAGAGATAGTATGTTTTAAAATAATAAAACTCTTTTAAAACGATTTTATTTATATTAAAATCTTTTAACATTAAAATTAACAAGTCTCACTATTTTTAATTCTCCATCACTTCTAAAATTTTATTTTGTAGATTTCACGCTCAAAAAAGCCTAAATATGAGGATTTTATAACAAATAACTCAAAAGACTTGATTGTCTTATAGTAGATACTAATATGTTCTAATATACATCCGAAAAATAAACTTCAAATCAAATTTTTAATTTGGAAGGTAAAATTTGTACTCTTTACTATAATAATTTAGTTATATTTATACTAAATGAGATCTCCATCAAATTTCTTTCAAAATTTATATAATTATATATTTCGAATCAGAATATCTTATGGTAGTATAAGAACGAGAAGATGACATAGTGAACAAAGATTTTTTATGTGTCCAATTTCTTAGCCATTTAGGTTAGGCATATTACTCATCCCTTTAACCTTGTCTCCTACACTAATCTGAACAATGATTAAAACTTTCACAAAAATTTTATATATATATATATATATATATATATATATATATATATATATATATATATATATATTTATGTAGTATTTTTATACTCTTTTCATATATAAAGATTAACGACATTCTTTATTTAATATATTAAATTATAATATTAAAAAATATTATTCGGCATATATATTTATATTTTTATATTAACAAATTAAAATATCCTTGCTAGTATGAATGGTGCAACTTATAGAGTTTATGAGATGATACAAACAGCACGGTTTAAATAAGACAGTAAAGTATTAAAGTATGGGAAGCTGAGATAAGAGTGTAGAGACCAGAAGGCTCATAACATTGATGTGATGGCAAACGGCACATGCACAAGTTATATGCTATACATCCCATCCCACCCTAACAAATTATATTTAAGGAAGACATCGAAAGAACATTGTCGGTTGTTATTAGGTTACGTGTAACCCGACCCGACCCTTTAACCTTATCCGGAAGAGCTATGTTCTAAACAATGATTAAAAAATTCATTTTTTTATATATAATTCAACCGTTATATTTTATAATTAAAAATTTTGAGTTATTAAAATTAATTGTTAGTGAGATATAACTTAATAAGTTTGCCATTTATTATAAGTAGAGTACTTCATGATCATTTTTTCAACTTAAGAATAATATGTATAAAAATGATTTTGTGATAAATATTTTGTTGATAAAATTAACAAAATTATTAAATAGAATAGTTTTTTATTTTTTTTATGAAAATCATAAAGATAAAATAATAAAATGTCAAGATCTTCTTATCAAAAATAGTATTTGTCAAATAAAAATTTTGTGAAAGTATATTTGAAAAAAAAGAAGAAGAAGAAAGCAAAGTACGGCTAAAAGATCATGTAACACATTTGTTACATGCTTTACCTAGAAATAATTGTTTTCACGGTAGCTTCAGTATACCGAGGAAGGAAATTCCTACTTCATGACAGTATAAATAGGTGCCTCGGAGAGGAATGTAAGCATTCTCAAACCAAATCATATCTCTCCCTTCAACTCTATCTATCTATCTTATTCATCCTTTTGTGAACAAAAATATGTCAAGTTACATAGATTCTGCATTTCGTTCATCAAAACCAAATGAAGTTTATTTCTTCTTGAAAAATAAGTATGTGCGGGTGTATTACACTCCTGGAGACACAAAGGATAAGATCCTCACTGATCTGCGTTTGATCTGTGATGGCTTTCCATCACTTCTTGATACGCCGTTTGGAGAATATGGAATAGACTGTGCCTTCGATACTGAAGCTAGCAAAGCATATATCTTCTCCACCAATCTTTGTGCCTACATTGACTATGCTCCAGGAACTACAGATGACAACATACTGTCGGGTCCTATGACAATTGCAGCCATGTTTCCTGTCTTGAAAAATACTGTGTTTGAGAATGGTATAGACTCTGCATTTAGATCAACCAGAGGCAAAGAAGTTTACTTATTCAAGGGCAATAAGTATGGTCGCATAGCTTATGATTCCAAGCAGCTTGTTGGCACCATTCGTAACATCAGCGATGGATTTCCTGTGTTGAAAGGTACCATCTTTGAAAATGGAATTGATGCATGTTTTGCTTCTCATAAGGAGGGTCAAGCTTATCTTTTCAAAGGAGAGAAATATGTAAGGATCAATTTCACCCCAGGGGATACTCATGACACTCTTGTGGGTGATGTGAGGCCTATCCTCGATGGTTGGCCATGTCTTAAGGGCACTCTGCCTCGCGACAATAAAGGACTTGATGCTCATTCTCACTCTGATCATCAAGAACCTTACCCTGATCAGCATGATGAGCTTTGATTATAAAAGAAACAGATGTGATAATATGATAAGAATAAGGCATCTGTAGCCAATGTTTGCTTCCATTTCTTTCCTAGTGTAAAATTAGGATTTGATGATGCTTGTTTGTTTTCTTTCATAATGTAACAAGTGTGTGTGGATGTTTGTTTTCTGTTCTTGTATGTGTATTTAATGGCTTAATAATTAATAGAAGTGTGTTGTTTGGTTTAACAAAGCATTTCAAACTTTTTTACCTTGGAACAATTATATATTTTGGCAGAGTTGATTTTTGAAACGAAAATGATATATAGACACAAAAGTAAACTCATTTTGACACCTAACTTACGTGGCATTTAATTTGTAATTTAAAGTTTAATAAAAATGAAAAAGAGAACCTACACACCTGTGGGTGGGTCAAAATTTAAAGAGGAAAAATTGTTTTTTCAAGTTTTTTCCAAATTCAAACACGCACTCCAAGCTTTCCTCATCACAACAAGCTCTTCTTCGATTTTTCTTTTTCATTGTTTTTTAGATTTTTTTCTCATTTCTAATCATGTTAAAATGAATACTTGAACTGTTTGACTCGTTTCCATACCAATTTCTTGGATGATCATATATAATTTTGCAATTGTGCTTTTAATCGTTAATTTTTAGGGTTCACGAATTAGGATTTTACATTTTACTCGATATTTTGTATGATTTCAATTTCTAAACTTAATTGATGTTTATTCAAATTGTTTTGCATCTTTAATTTGTTCATCCATCCTTTTCTTGGTCACACTCGAATTTTCCATGCGTCTTCACACATGAACATCTATGCATTTTTAGTTTTCCATTGTTTAGGTTCTGTTAGCATATTCTTTGATCTGTGTAGATTAAGTTACTTATGACGTATGTGTGGAGTACTAATGGATTAAATTACAATCACAACAAAATTCGTCAAATTTGTTGCTACCTCATTCACAGCAGTCACAGCCACTAGGTTCATAACAACAATTAATGCCTCAGATTCACACTTAGCCCACACAGTTGCAACAATGGTGTCTCTTCGTGACAGAACAATGGTGTGTTTTGAACCCGAAACCTGTGAACCCTAAAGCAACACAAACGAATCAAAAACGCAAAAAGAAAAAAACAAAATACGAAGGGAAACCCATTTTTCGAACTCACCAGTAGCGAGAGGTGATGATTTAATCGGTGACAATGGATGGCGCGACAGAGGTGACGACGCACGACGGACAACAACTGTAGTTGGTGGGCGGCAGAGATGGACAATGGTGGTGACAGAGAGAGCGAATAGGGTTTTGCGCACAAAGAGTTGTGAGAAGACAATGAATAGTGAAATGATTTCGCGATTTGGGAATTTAACAGACTTTATGACCTCGGTTCAATTAATAACTGAGGCCTAAAGTCCCTTTACTGCTTTGGTCCCTAAACACCAGAGGCAAAAAATGTTGACGTTGGTGACAATTTTGAAATTTTGCTTATTGAGCTGCCTTATAGGCTTCAGTTCTTTTGTAACCGAGGCCTAAAGTCCCTTTACTGCACCAGTTTTCAGATACCCGAGGCAATATAGTTGGACGAAATTGCAAAAATGCCACCGCCTCCTTATAGGTTTCGGTTCTGCTATAACCGAGGCCTATAAGGCAAAATAAAATGTCAAATCTGCACTAGTGAAGTTATGTTGGATATTTTGGTCATTAGTTGCAGTTCTTAAAAAAAAAAAACTTTAATGCAAACAAAAAATGTTGAATGTGAACATAATATAAGACAAAAAGGATTTCCATTACCACTAAATTCAATATCACCTTATTTGGATGGTGGGCATGAAAAAAAGTCCCATAAGTTACTTATGAGTTATGTGGGGAGTACTGATAGATTAAGTGGGGATGTATGTTAGATATTTTGATAAATAGTTGCAGTTCTTAAAAGGAAAAAAACTTCAATGTTAACAAAATTGAAGGACAAAATTGAAGGTTCAATTACGCCTTTCTAATACATCATTTTGTTATGGTATGTTGGACATTGTGTATTAAGCACAAGTATCATGTTTCTCAAGGAACTTAGCGAATGGACCAGGGTGTTGTCCACTTTCATCATATCATCTATGATACTCACTACCTCTATTTGACCTTATGATTCTAACAATTCTATTTAATTGCCTTTCAACTTCATTTATATAAACTTTTCAAGACATTCACTGATTGATATTTCTCATGCAGTAGATAGAGTTGTCCATAATGCAAAAAATCACCAATAAAGGTGATGAAGTACTTCACTCTATTGAAGAAATTTACATCAAACAGACCAATGTGTATGATTTCAAGAAGTTCAGTGTTTCTTGTGGCTCCTTTCTTTGTGTGTTTTGTTTGTTTGCCTATAATACAATCCACACATGCATTCAGGTCAGTAAAATCCAAATCCGTAAAGTCTTCAAATGAAACAAAAATTATTAAAGAAGATAAATTTTTTATATTACCTAGAAAATGAAATGTTTATGTTATTGAAGACTTAAATTGAGAGTGTTAAACAATCTCATGCGAAAAGAAAATATACAATAAATAAAAATATTAAAAAGAAGTAGAAATATTTAAACGTGAGACATAAAAAATATTTAGTTGATATACATCATTTGAAAATAATTACATAAATGTTATGATAAGACGAAAATAAGTTTGGAGATGCGAATGAATATCATGAAAACCAAACAATTAAAATAAATAAAAAATAAAAAGTGTGTAGTATATATATATATATATATATATATATATATATATATATATATATATATATATATTTTTGTAGTAATTTTATACTCTTTCCATATATAATGATTAACGACATTCTTTATTTAATATATTAAATTATAATATTAAAAAAAATTATTCGGCATATATTTATATTTTTATATTAACAAATTAAAATATCCTTTATAGTATGAATTAATGGAGCAACTTATAGAGTTGATGTGGGAAAAGAGCACGGTTTAAATATGACAGTAAAGTATTAATCTATTGGAAGCTGAGATAAGAGTGTAGAGACCAGAAGGCTCATAACATTGATGTTGATGGCAAACGACACATGCACAATTAGTTAGATATCATTTGTTTACGTGTTCGAATTTAGTAGTTTTTAAGGTTACCTGTTACCCCTCTCTAAACCTTATCTTCAAGTACCACAGCCCCAACAACGACTAAAAATATCCAAAAGTTTTAGCACGTTTGCCCTTTATTTAAGAAGAAATAATTATTTCAATAATTATTTTTATTGTATTAATCCAACTGCTATAAATTAAAAGTTATCATTCAAAAAATATCAAATGACAGTACAACTATAAGACAATTTTATAAACTAAATCTACTAATAAAATAATAAAAACTTAATTTTGAAGTATTAAAATTTATTGTATATAATTATTAAAAAAAAAAAATTTAAAACAATATCATTGTCCTAAATGATTTGTTTTCTCACGTGTTGCGCGTGCTTTGGACCAGCATTCAATTTTGTCCGGTTGTCTACTGCGTATACTGCCGACTACATTCAATTTAGGGGATAATATAGTTTTCCATAATTATCTTAAATTTTATAATACAATTTAATAATTAGTTTTATTTTCTATGTCATGTGGACCTCTTTTAAAAATTGTTTTGAAACTATTTAACAACCATTTCAGATTTATACCAAGATAATTATCACTGCAAAAATAATTTTTGTATTGTAAAATGAAAGTAATAAGAAGTAAAAGATCAAGTCAAAAGTAAAACAATTTTAAATATCAAAATATCATCGTCCTTTCGAGCATGAAGTCCTTTTTCTATGACTTTCCAAAGACAGGAGTAAGAGATTTTAAATAAATAAAACTAAAACATTTTTAAATCAATTATACGGACTAATACTTTTAAGTTATTTTACTTATTTTTATCAGTAATATATATATATATATATATATATATATATATATATATATATATATATATATATATATATATATATATATTCCTGTAGTATTTTTTATACTCTTTCAATATATAAAGATGAACGATATCCTTTATATAATATTTTAGGTTATAATATTAGAAAAATATTATTCAGCATATACTTATCGAGTTTATTTATATATTACAGATTAAAATATCCTATGATAGCACGAATGGAGCAACTTATAGAGTTTATGTGATGAGGCAAACGGCACGGTTTAGATAAGACAGTAAAGTATTAATTTATTGGAAGATGAGATAAGAGTGTAGAAGCCACCAAAGTTCATAACATTGGTTTATGTGATGACAAAAAGCACATGTACATTATAGATAACATTTGTTTACGTGTTCCAATTTAGTTTTTTTTTTTAAACAAAAATGAATAAATTAAAAAGAACACTTAAGAATACTCTAATTCTTATACAAATTAACTTATACAATAAATACTAAATCTTGGCATCATGACCAAATAACAGGAAATCTACAACTTTTAGGATACATGCTAACCTTATCCCCAAAAGCCACAGCCCCAGAAACGATTAAGAGTATCCAAAATTTTTAATACCTTTGCCCTTTTATTTAAGATGAACTAATAACATAAAACAAATTATTTAAGGAAGACACCCAAAGAATATTGTCGGTTTTTATTAGGTTACGTGTAACCCGATCCTTTAACCTTATCCGGAAGAGCATGTTCTGAACAATACTAAATTTTTTTTATATAACAGTAATATTTAAATGGCTCACTATAATAATCACAAATTTTGAATTAATAAATTAATTGATAATGAAATATTTTCTTATTGTATAAATTTGCTCCCGTGATATAAAATTCTGCATATGCATGTAAATTAACACGTTTGCCATTTATTGGAAGAAAAGCACTTTGTGGTCGTCCCTTTCAACTTGAGAATAACACGTTTGCATATGCATGTAAATTAACACATTTGTCACATGCTTTACGTAGAAATAATTGTTTTCACGGTAGCTTCAGTATACCGAGGAAGAAAATTCCCACTCCATGACAGTATAAATAGGTGCCTCTGAGAGGAATGTAAGCATTCTCAAACCAAATCATATCTCTCCCTTCAACTCTATCTATCTATCTTATTCATCCTTTTGTGAACAAAAATATGTCATTCCCTCCACCAAATGATCCTTCCAGAGGATGTTCCTCAGAATTCTCACAGCCTCTAGGGCAACAAGATTTGGCTGAAGCTCGAAATTTGTTGGAGAATCTGAACCGTGTTAACGTTGTTCAAGGAAACTTGACAGAAGTTGTATACAGAACAGGTGACCTAGATCTTGATATCCGTCGCCCTGTGTATCGTTGGGACAGAAGGCCCTACCAAGAGATCTTTGCTAATGGCTTCCAAGCATGGCCACAGGGACAAACTCCCAACAACACTTACTATGATCTGCTTCACTTCATTCAACATGCAGGTGCTCCTCTTGATTCAAACAGGCCTCCAACTACAACACACGCCTTTGTGAGCACCACTCTCAACAATGCATGGCAACCAACCCCTTCCACCCAGGTCCTCCCACCAGGCTCTCAGATTCAGTTTTATCGCTATGAAGTTTATGCTCCTGGTGGCATTTGGGTCGCTGTCACCCTTGGGAATCGATACTCCTACGTTTCTCAGGCTGAGGTTTGCTTTGCCGGAGGCATTGCTCCTCAGTACATTCGATCCTGTCTCATATTCACAGCAACACGTGAAGCCGGATCAAGGTTCTATCTCATGCTATTTTTATAATCAACTACTCATCTTATCAATCAATAACTTATACTGTGTGCAGGTATGTGAGATTACGGAGAGAAACAAGATTGATCATAAACAGGAATTTCAATCCAGAGTCCGCTCCTTACAATCAAGTAGTAATTGTTATGCCTGTTTACTACTACAGGGATGATAACGGTGACAACAGATACCTACCAGAAGAAACTTATCCGCCTATCAGAGAGAAAAGACTGGTCTTGGAAGCTGATAACGATGCTGTTCTTGACTGGTATACTACTAAAGTTGTAGAGGTACCAAGTTACATAGATTCTGCATTTCGTTCATCAAAACCAAATGAAGTTTATTTCTTCTTGAAAAATAAGTATGTGCGGGTGTATTACACTCCTGGAGACACAAAAGATAAGATCCTCACTGATCTGCGTTTGATCTGTGATGGCTTTCCATCACTTCTTGATACGCCGTTTGGAGAATATGGAATAGACTGTGCCTTCGATACTGAAGCTAGCAAAGCATATATCTTCTCCACCAATCTCTGTGCCTACATTGACTATGCTCCAGGAACTATGGATGACAAGATACTGTCGGGTCCTATGACAATTGCAGCCATGTTTCCTGTCTTGAAAAACACTGTGTTTGAGAATGGTATAGACTCTGCATTTAGGTCAACCAGAGGCAAAGAAGTTTACTTATTCAAGAACAATAAGTATGTTCGCATAGCGTATGATTCGAAGCAGCTTGTTGGCAGCATTCGCAACATCGGTGATGGGTTTCCTATTCTGAAAGGTACGATCTTTGAAAGTGGAATCGATGCGTGTTATGCTTCTCATGTGGAGTCTGAAGCTTACCTTTTCAAAGGAGACAAGTATGGGCGAATCAAATTCAGCCCAGGTACATATGATGACACTCTTATAGGTGATGTGAAGCCTATCCTCGATTTTTGGCCATGTCTTAAGGGCACTCTGCCTCGCGACAATAAAGGACTTGATGCTCATTCTCACTCTGATCATCAAGAACCTTACCCTGATCAGCATGATGAGCTTTGATATAAAAGAAACAGATGTGGTAATATGATAAGAATAAGGCTTCTGTAGCCAATGTTTGCTTCCATTTCTTTCCTATTGTAAAATAAGTGTGTGTGGATGTTTGTTTTCCGTTCTTGTATGTGTATTTAATGGCTTAATAATTAATAGAAGTGTGTTGTTTGGTTCAACAAAGCATTTCATAATGATAATTCTCTCTAGAACGCACTACATTTGTGTTTCTCCCTCTCTCGTTTTCACCTTCTTCCACCCTCCTCTAACCATCCACATTGTTACCGCCATTGAGTGCAGTATTGTTGCTCATGTTGCAACATGTACTTGGGTCGTCATCACTGCTTGCTAGGTTCTCATGGTTCACGTTCATGCAACTACTAGGGTTGGCATCCCATTGTTGTCAGGGTTCTCGTTCACGTTGCTAGTGGAGGTGTCCGTGTTTACATCGTTGCTGCTGGTCTCCGCGTCACTTGTGCTTTCATTCGCTGCTCTATTTTAGTTTTATTATAAACTTCATATATATATATATATATACTAAATGTTCCCATTAACATACAAACCTAACAATCAGTGATGAAACTTAAAAAAAAAAATTTAGAAGTGTCAAATTATATTTTTTATGTATAAATTATGTTTTTTACTTAAATAAAAAAATTATCATGATTAATCTTTTTAATTCATTGAATTCACATTACAAGTGGATTTGAATTTCTATGTCAATTCAAAGCTGATTTGAATTTCTATTTCAATTCAAAGCTTTTCAATTAATTGATTATATGTAGCGAAATTTGTACTACAGTCCACAAATACATTCATTAAATTTACAAAGATTGTCATATGAAGGGATGTAAAAAAATCTGCACCCGTGGATATTAGTGGATAAAATCCGCAACGGGTAGGAAACAAATATTAAAAATAGATATCCGCTACCCATGGGTACGGGTATTTTTGATACCCGCATATTAACGGGGTATGTACGGGTATCATAGTATCTGTACCGTGAATACCCGTACCCGCTAAACATTAATTCACAAAAGTACCCTCATATATATATATATATATATATATATATATATATATATTAGTAAAAAATATTATGGTCTAATTTTTTCTAAGTTGCACATCTTATCTTCTGTCTTCATTCTTCAAACTTCAATAGTATTGGTACGTTGTCTTCTTCCAATTACACTCTTGACATTCTTCTCTATCCTTTATTTGAAATTGGACATATACATCAAATCCTATATAGACAATAACGTTTATGGTATGCTTGTTGTCAAATGATGGAATCAAAATAAGAATACTTGGCACGTGGCAAATGAGGTTTATTATTTGTTTATTTTGTTTATTTTTTAGGAATTAATTGGAGAAAGTGGACTTTTTTATCAAAACATTAATTAAAGAATTTTCATTGTGTTGAACGTTGTTTTATATCTACTTTTATCATTATTTGGACTTGTATGAACTTGAGTTTATTTGAACTTTATTTAAAATTTATGACATTGATGTATTTAATTTTATTTTATTTGAATTTATGATTAAATATTTATTTTTTAATAATTTTGTAAATATCTGCGGGTACCCGTGGATACCCGCGGATATGAAAAAAATAGACGGGTACTCACATAATGGATGCCCGCATAACGGATATGGATACGAGTATGAGACATATATTTATCTAGTGGATAGGGTACGGGAAACTACTACTCGTACCCTATCCGCCCCGTTGACATCCCTAAATACATTGTATTTAATGAATACTTTACATTTAAAGTTATAGTATAAAGTACATTCACTAAAGTATATTAGTTATTGTATTTTTAAAAATATAATATATTTATAGGAAAAGAAATTGATTGATAAATATATATTATTAATAAAGTTTATTAATTTAGCTTAAGAAATGTGATTTTTATATTTTTTTTACGTTATCGATTAATTATTAAATAAAACAAGTTAAAAC